>VFQT010000469.1_pt1 | contig 59128 bp, 40 predicted proteins | sample 3512381 | NCBI WGS metagenome assembly VFQT01 (sample SAMN10412376, study PRJNA504923) | tailings metagenome | isolation source: Relicate 2 Philex TSF3 active mining site | place: Philippines: Tuba, Benguet | collected 2017-08-29
GCGTGCTACCCACAAAGCCCCATTCTTCACCTATCGCGTCGAAAATGAAATCGGTGTGTTGCTCTGGAACAAATCCCATTTTGGTTTGAGTTCCTTTCAAATATCCACGACCCCAAAGTTCGCCTGCACCAATGGCAATTTTGGATTGTTTTAAGTTGAAACCCAAACCTCGATCGTCTTCTTTCAATCCAAGCACCAATTCAATTCGATCTCGCTGATATTGCTGCAGGATTTTTAGGTAGAACGTACCAACAATGGTGTAGAAAAGCGAGGATATAACTGAAATCGCCGTTACCAAAATAACGATGCCCCGATCTTTTCTCACAAAAAAGACAATGATCGATCCCAAGCCGAGCAGGAACCCATAGCCGTAGAAACTAGAGATTCCGGTGGCTTCACTGATGATTCTAAAAATCGCGAGAATGCCCAACCAAACAGCGGAAAGCAGTATGTATCCCGGCAGTCCTTCCCGGTATAAAACCAAAAAGAACGATAAAAAAACCAAAGCGCTACCCGTATCGTTTTGAATCAAGATGATCGCCATTGGAAGTAAAAATATTCCCAACGCCGTAACGATGTTCCTTGTTCCCTGGAATTTAACGCCGTAGGTTCCAAGAAATTTAGCCAGGGCAATGGCCGTGGCCACTTTCGCAAATTCACTGGGTTGAATTCCAAAACCACCGAATCCAAACCAGGATTTTGCACCTGAAATTTCTCGACCCAAAAACAAGACCAAAATGTTCAAAACGATGGCCACGGCATAGAAACCATAAGCGAAGTAGTCAATCACCACCACATTGGAAAAGACGATCGTAAAGATGATGATGATGGCACCCGCAATGAAAACCAACTGTTTTATGGCAACATCGGACAGCGAATAGAAGGCTTGATTGACATCCGAAGTGGCGCTAGCGATACTCACAAACCCAATCAGCAACAATACGATATACAGAAAAATCGCCAGACCGTCGATCTTTTCCTGGTTGTTGTTGCTCAGGGGTGTGTAACGCATTACTGTATGACACTGGTTTTTATCCGCTCTTCCATATCAGGGTTGGCGGAAATGGGTTTCTCTTGTAAGTACTTTTCAATCATTAAGTTGGCAATGGGGGCGGCCCATGTTGCTCCGAATCCACCGTTTTCTACCAAAACTGCAATGGCGATTTTGGGATTTTCTTTTGGAGCAAAGGCGATGTAAATGGAGTGGTCCTTACCATGTGGGTTTTGAGCCGTTCCGGTTTTTGAGCAGATTTCAATGCCCGGTAGGCCTGTTCCGTTGGCCGTGCCGCCTGGTTTGGTCACATCCGACATGCCCTCGATAACGTATTGGAAGTAGGTTGGATCCACGGTAGTGAATTTTTTCACCTTGTATTTGCGTTCCCAAGCGGTATCGCGATATCCCTCGATTCGTTTTACCAAATGGGGTGAATAATACCAACCGCGATTGGCGATAATGGCTGCGGTATTGGCCATTTGAAGAGGGGTTAACAGGATTTCTCCCTGACCAATACTCAGGGAAATAATGGTGCTGCTTTTCCATCGATCACCATGTCTGCGATCGAGCTGTGAAACTGAGGGTATATTTCCCCGCGATTCTCCCAATAGATCTATATTCAATGGACTCCCAAGACCAAATGAACGCAAGTGCTTTTCCAATGCGGCGTAACCAACTTTCACATCCCCGTATTTTGGATTGTCTATGATGTCGCGAAAAACCTGACAATAATAGCTATTACACGAAATGCGGATCGATCCGCGCAAGTCCAATGGGCCACCATGCGGGTGACAGCCAACGCGAATGCTTCCTAATCGATAGCCACCACCACAACCATGGGTGGTTTCGGGCGTTAGAACGCCTTCTTGCATCGCGATTAAGGCCATGACCGTTTTAAACGTAGATCCAGGGGGGTAAACTCCCTTAACAGCCCTGTTGTATAAAGGCTTTTGTGGGTCTCTTAATAGCGTCTTGAACGTGTTTGCACGATCTTTTCCCACCATAGTGTTGGGGTCGTAGTCTGGATTGTTAATGAATGCCAGCACCTCGCCTGTGGCCGGTTCTATGGCGACAATACTCCCTTTTTTGCCGTTTAACAGGGCTCTGCCATATTCTTGCAAGACAAAATCAAGACTACTAACAACATCGGGACCTGCCGTGGCCGGGTAGTTGAACTGCGTATCTTTCACCACACCTCTTTCCGTATAGGTGCGATCCTGCCAGACTGTTTTTACACCTTTGATACCGCGAATTTGTTTTTCGTAAAATCGTTCTATTCCGGTAATGCCAACCAAATCTCCAGGTTGGTAATACTCATCAGATTCAATAAGCTCTTCATCCGCTTCACCCAAATATCCCAAAGCATGGGAGAGGGTTGGTGTTGCAAACTGTCGATCCGTCCGAGATTCTATGAAAAACCCATCCAACCGGTAAATGTTCTCACGCAACAGGGTGAATTGTTTGTTGGATAAATTGGCATAAAAAAGCGCAGAGTTGTTAAATGCATTGTTCTTCTGCCGCTTCTTGGCTCTAACTCTGGCATCCGCAATCAAATTTCTGACCGTAGGCAAATCCAATTCCAATATCGAACAAAGCAATCCAGTGTCAAGCTTTTTAATTTCATAGGGAAAAACCGATAAATCGTACATCTGAGTGCTGTAGACCATCAATTTGCCCTTGCGGTCAAAAACATTGCTTCGAGGTGGGTACAGTGTGATTTTGTTCAAGGCGTTGTTGATGGCCATGTTCTTGTATGGCACTTCCCCAAGTTGCAGACTTGCCAATCGCAACGTATAAACGACGAAAATGAATAAGATCAGTCCGAAAAATACAAATTGTTTGGAGCGATTTTTATCCATGAGATTAGCGCTTTCCGGTTAGCAATCTGAAGATCTGAATAAATAACACCGTGGCGATAGCGCTGGTCAAGCTCACAAATAAAATGCTTAAAATGGCAGACCATCGGAAATAATCAAAGGTGAAAAACACCAGATGGTGAAGGAAAGCCAATGAAAATACATAAGCATAATACCCTTGCCAGCCTTTGTAATCTTCATGCATGACAGATAATCCCTGCAACTGCATGCTGTTTTCATCCAAAAAATAGGCATCTATGTGGTATTTAACATAGACCAATGTTACACAAGCGGCAGTGTGCATGCCCATGCTGCCACCAAAAGCATCAATTGTTAGTCCAAAAAAGAAAGCCCCGATGAGCATGCCAAATTTATTCACCGAAATGGGAATGTTTAAAAACAGCAAGATGTAGGGCATGGGTTTGATCCACCAAGCAATATTCACTTCTTGCAAAATGAAGGTTTGCACAAAGGCAAGCAACAAACCTGAGACAATATATCTAGCGATTTCTATCATTGTTGCCCTCTTCTGTGTTGGATGGGATGGCGTTGTTTAAAACGTCCAATTCTTTTTGATGAATATTTTTAATGACAGTAACCACATCGAGCTGACTGAAATCGGTGGCAAGCTTCACCTTGATGCGATGAAAGTTGGATTTGAGGTTTGAACTGCTATTAACGATGGTACCAATGGGAATGCCTGCTGGAAAGAGCAAGGAATAGTTAGACGTGAATAGCTTCATTCCGGTTTTCACTTTAACAAAGCGATTGACTTCTTCCAAGTCGACGAGCGTTGGGTCTTCGCCGTTCCATGAGATAACACCCTGACTGGTTTTTAAATCATAAAAATAAGGGGTGATCTCGAATTTCGAGTTTAGGACAGACATCACCAGCGAATAATGTTCTGCCGATTCAACCACAACACCCACAATGCCCATGGGAGAAACCACCGACATGTGTCGTTTAATTCCATCCTTGAATCCGCGATCTAAGATGATGAAATTGTTCTGATTTTGTACGCTGTTTCGAATTACCCTTGCCTGGATATATTCGTATTTAACCAAGTTGTTGGTCTTGTCGTCCTGATAGGCCGTGTCGCGCTTCGGCGAGTTGAACGTCAGATTCCAATTGAGTTGTTGTTTCAATAGCGTGTTTTCAGCGATGAGCTGCTGGTTGACCTGCTTTAAATTAAAATAGGAAGTGACATCGGTTTTCCATTGGTCCAATTGTCTGTGGATGCCCAATGCCTGTCCGAAGTAAATACTGTGTTGGTAAAAGTGATAACGAAAAATTTGGGTGACTGCACTAAGTAACAGTAACACAAACAAGAGCGGGTGAGCCTGATTCCGTATCCAACGGAATATTACCAACATGGTTTATCCGATTAAGCAGTCATTAAGAATTTGAATCGGCCAATGTTCTTCAGTGCCGTGCCTGTACCTCTTACAACGGCGCGCAGCGGATCTTCTGCAATGTGAACGCGCAATTTTGTTTTTGCAGAGATTCTCTTATCCAATCCACGCAACAAGGCACCACCACCGGTGAGCCAGATACCGTTGGCCAGGATATCAGCGCTCAATTCTGGGGGAGACTGTTCCAGTGCTCTAAGCACGGCTTCTTCCACTTTCATGATGCTCTTATCCAAAGCTCTCGCGATTTCGCTGTAACTCACAATGATTTGTTTGGGGATACCCGTCATCAAATCCCGACCGAATACGGCATAATCTTCTGGAGGCGTGTCCAACTCTTGCAAAGCTGATCCAATATGAATTTTAATTTTTTCAGCAGTACGCTCACCAATTAACAAATTGTGTTCGCGACGCATGTACTCCAAAATGTCCAAGTTAAATTCGTCACCAGCCACACGAATGCTCTCATCACAGACAATACCACCAAGTGCGATAATGGCAATTTCGGTGGTTCCACCCCCAATGTCAACAATCATATTACCTTGAGGTTGTGTTACATCGATGCCAATTCCCACTGCGGCGGCCATGGGTTCGTGAATCAAGTAAACCTCTTTGGCGCCACTACGCTCTGCGGAATCCTTCACTGCGCGCTTTTCTACTTCTGTGATGCCACTGGGTATGCAAATCACCATTTTTAACTGAGGTGAAATCCAACGCTGCTTTTGATTCATCATTTTGATCATTCCGCGAATCATGTGCTCTGCCGCTTGGAAATCAGCAATTACACCGTCTTTAAGCGGGCGGATGGTCTTAATACCCTCGTTTTCTTTCCCAAACATTTGCATCGCATCCTTGCCGATGGCAATGACGTTGCCTGTGTTGCGCTCAATCGCAATGATACTTGGTTCATCAACAACTACCTTGTCTTTGTGAATGATTAGGGTGTTGGCTGTGCCTAAGTCGATGGCAAGTTCTTGGGTCAAAAAACTAAAAAAACTCATGGGTTTGTAGTGTGTTGCAAAATAAACACAAAACAGAACAAATTGGTGACGAATTTTCAGGAAATCACTAAAAATTCCATGTCATACAAACATGTTGGATTGGGGTGAGAATTTTTCCTTCTTTTAGTCCCCAAGCCACTTCATAGCGAATTGGCATTCTAAGTACTTGCGTGCTTACGCCAAAACCCGTTCCCAAAACCCAAGGATTTCTTTTTGCATAGACGTCTATCTGTAAATTGGGTGTTGAAAGGGTAACGCGATTGAATGGATTTTCTTCGTCGGATGGACTCCATCCAACATAAGCAGTACCTGCATCCAAGAAGGTGTATAATTCCAATCGTTTCAATATTTCGGATTTGATTAAATCGTTGTAAATCAATTTGAAAGGGGTGGTTCCAATGTTTAAGTTGAGCACAGCAGATGAATGACCCAATCGAACACCTGAGTAAAAACCCCTTACATAACCGCCAATAATTCGATAGCCATTATCATCCAATGCGCCCGAATTCATACTTGAAATATCCCATGGTGTTGGATTGATCCATCCTTGAGATCCCCCGACCCAATATTGATTTTGGACATCTCCTAGACTGCTATTTAATTGTAACTTTCCTTCAAAATGGAGTACGCCCCCCATGTTTTTTTGCAATTGTGCAGCGAGTTGGAAATCACAACCCAAACCCAGTTTTCGTGAGCTTCTCAAGTATTGAGATCCCAATTTTACCCATCGTGTGTAATCCGAGATACCAGTTTTGCCAAGAATTTCGCCATGGTATCGGCGGTGTCTGTTGGAATTGCTGCCATTGAACTTGTAGTGTGCTTGCAATGTTAAATTCCTACTGTGAATGGTCTCATGCCACAATCGCCAAGGAATTGGGCTGTTTATACGGGGAAAAGACTCATCTCGTTGAAAATTCAAGTCAACGGAAAGGCTTAATTTGTTGAGATAGATCCGTGACAGACCTACGCTGAATTTATCGCCCAATGTCTTTGTAATGTATCCATTTCTCGTGTTGTAGTCTCGGCTGCGATGGTAGTATTTTTGGTGGATTATCCAACGGTTCAACTTCCATTCCTGCTCCAGTCGAATGGCGATTCTAGAAAGTGGTAGATTCGCCAGCATTCCCGCCTTGATATGGTGATTAAATCTCGGGTTACTCAAATAAAATCGCAATTCAGGGGTTAAGGGATGATTGTAAAATTTATTCGGATTCACGTCGGCAAGCATGGGGAAATTTGTAGATTCCTCATTGCTCAAAAACAATCCGCCGCGATCCAATTGCATTGTGCTGACGGCCCTGCTCGACTTAAATGTACCAGATTCATAATGAGGGAATAGCGCATTTTGGCGCAGTTTCGACACATCTTTCACTTCGTAGGGCGAAACGAATGTCCAAGAGTCTTTTGGCGCTGAGCCTGCAGGATTGATTCCCTTGTTGAGTAAGAGCGCTTCCGAAACCGAGTCTGTAGGTATCGTTGATTTTCGCAGCATTTCTTTGATTTCCGATGCGGTTAATTCCCCGCCTTCCAACATTCGAAGTTGATTTCGATTGTCTTTGAAACTCAATTCCAAAATGGCGTTTTGAGATGGTTGCTGGTGCGACAAAAACTGTCTGCAAAAATTGCCATCCAACGAGATTTTCCATCTTAACAGTGAATAATCATTTATTTGTGTAAAATTGATATAGTATTGATTATTAACAGATTGTATGTAACTAATTAAATTGTTACTTTCGACTAATAAGTCTTTTGCTACGTCGTTGCTTGAAATGGTATCGCTCCAAATGTATTCCAAGGTATTGCCATCCATTCGCAGCAATTGAATGATAGAAGAATCTTTGCCCAATTTACTTCTGGCAATCGAATAGGATGGATTTTGGGTGTTTGAATTTAGACCCTTGGGTTTTACCCATGTTGCCTTTTCACTGACAAATTCCAATGTCCCTTTGGATGCTTTAATGCTCCACGGAATTAAACTGTCAACGACAACGCAGCCATTGGAATCAATTCGTATTTCTGATTTACTTGTCTGAGGATGATTGATAGACAGCCGGAATGTACTGTTTTGAGATTGGATACTTTTATCAAATTCCAGTAAGTAGAAGTCCGTTTCAGCAAGCAGTTTTGCATGGGCTTTTCTGTAGTGAAACGGGGTCCCCGTTTTGATATTTTCGTCCCGATCAATCATCCAAACCTCTTCATCGGGCACATACAATTGAATCAGATATACTGGGGATGGACTCAATTCAATCAGGTTTAAAACCGGTGAAGCTTCCAGGTGATTGAGTAGGGTGGATGGGGGTAAATCCGGTTCTTGTTTTTGTTGAATTAATTCATTCTCCGCTTCATGAAACCACTGGGAGAAGGACTGCCCCGTAAGGTATGTGACGGCGGTTTCTGCTTGTCCGGTATACTTCAAAACAAACCAGAAATTGGAAATGGCAGAAAATCCATAGGTCTGGATCCAATCTTTCCATACATACCTGCCAAATACTTGACAAGCCAATGGTGTGATATCATTTGGGTGTCGGAAGGCCCCTTTATCGCTGAAATAACGAAATTCATCCTGGGCTGTGATCGTCCAACTGCTCGACCAATAAGCACAAAGGCCCTGGAATATCCACGACGGAAAATGCTGGTATCCTGATTGTGTCATTTTTTGTCGGACACTGCTGCCGTTCAGAAATTCATTGATTGTGTTGTGAGCGATTGCATAGCGGAGTTGGATACGTATTTTATCCCATGGAGTGGCAATAAAAATTGGGTAGTAGTTGCTCGAAACTCCAGTGAAATCATTGGTCAAACGCTCTTTCCACAGTTGATGCGATTGCAAAGTCTGTTGATAATCAGCCCGATCCGTAAATAATCGCAAATGCAACTGTCCGGTCAATTTGTAACCCAGCAAACGCTCAAATTCAAGTAAATCTTGGGTAATGGTACGAAAGATGGAGTCCAAGTAATCCCGTTCTGTGAGTTCTAAGGTAGAATCGACCTCAATATCAGCCAGATCGATGTGTAGGCGATCGTATTGATAATGATGGCTTTGTCCCGCAGTAAACTCAATCTTGCCCAGGAAAATCAAAAGGAATACCATCAAATGCCGACCAAAACATCGAACAATCCAATTGTGTTTCCCAATGAAATCACTCCGCATGTCCCGAAGATACAATGCAAACAACTACAAACAAACAGACAATGGATATTACCTTTGTGTCATGAGTTCAGGAACTTCCCAAGATTTTATCGATTTAGAAAATCAATACGGTGCCCATAATTATCATCCATTGCCCGTGGTGTTGACCAAGGGTGAAGGCGTTTTTGTTTGGGATGTGGAGGGGAAACGGTATTTTGATTTTTTGTCGGCCTACTCAGCGGTCAACCAAGGGCATTGTCATCCCAAAATCCTGAAGGCGTTGCATGATCAAAGCCAACGAATCACCCTGACAAGTCGCGCGTTTCACAACGACCAATTGGGTCCTTTCGAAAAGTATATCACCGAATTGCTCGGTTTTGATCGTGTATTGCCTATGAATACAGGTGTAGAGGGTGGGGAAACCGCTATCAAGCTCGCTAGAAAATGGGGATATACTGTGAAGGGTATACCCAAAAATCAAGCAAAAATTGTGTTCGCCACTGGCAATTTTTGGGGTAGAACCATAGCGGCCATATCCAGTTCTCAAGATCCCGACAGTTATGGTGATTTCGGTCCATTTGTACCCGGATTTGAAGTGGTTCCATACAATGATTTGGATGCCTTGGATAAAGTGTTGCAAGATGGTCATGTCGCTGCGTTCATGGTTGAGCCCATTCAAGGTGAGGCAGGCGTTATCGTGCCAGATGAAGATTATTTGGCCGGAGTTCGTGCGTTGTGTAGTAAATACAATGTATTGTGGATTGCCGATGAAGTACAGACTGGATTGGGTAGAACAGGTAAAATGTTGTGCTGTGATCACGCCCAGGTGAAACCAGATATTCTTGTGTTGGGAAAAGCATTGGGTGGGGGTGTATTTCCTGTGAGCGCCGTGTTAACGAGCCATGAAATAATGGGTGTTTTGCATCCAGGTCAACATGGATCCACCTTTGGGGGAAATCCCCTGGCTTGTGCGGTTGCCATGGCATCGCTTCAAGTGTTGGTGGAAGAGAAATTGCCAGAAAATGCGGAACGACTGGGCGCGGTATTCAGAGATAGGCTGGTAAACATCCAATCGCCACTAATTTCAGCCGTTCGCGGAAAAGGATTGTTGAATGCCATTGATATTCTGCCCTATGGCGATGGCAAAACAGCATATGATATTTGTTTGTCGCTCAGAGATCACGGTCTTCTCGCAAAACAGACCCACACGCATACCATCCGATTCGCACCACCGCTCACCATCAGCGAGGAACAATTGAATGAAGCTGCGGGCTTAATCGCAACGACAATTGAAAAGGCATCGCAATAATTTGCGAAAAAAGTCGTATTTTTGCACTCCCGCTCGGGTGGCGGAATAGGTAGACGCGCAGGACTTAAAATCCTGTTTTCAGTAATGAAAGTACGGGTTCGATTCCCGTCCCGAGCACAAATGAAGAAGATTGTTTTTTCAATCGTTCTAACCATTGCTTTTTCTTGCAATACGCCGGGTGGTTCCAGTCGATTTATCAGTGAGACCGACACCAGTTATTCAGAGGATATTCGTTCCGTTTCAGCAAAGATTAATGCCAATCCCAACGACCCTGAGTTATACTACAAGCGCGGCAACACCTTTTATTACGAGAAGCGACACAAAGATGCATTGGCCGATTTTGAATATGCCATTGAGTTAAATCCCAAGCAACCGTTGTATCATTTTCGGTGCGCTGAAACATGGATTGCCATGGATTCCACCAATGCGGACAAAACCAAATACCATTTGACGCAGGCATTGGCACTCAAGCCAGATTACCATGAAGCCTCAGCCTTGTTGGCGAAATATTATTTGGCTCGACAACAGTACACGGAGGCCATCAAGTTGTACAATTCACTGCTTGAACAACCCGAATTCGCGGATCCTGCTTATGTCATGCTGTGCATCGCTTACAAAGAGCAAAAAGACACCATCAAAGCGGAGTCAATCATCGATCGTGCATTAACGATTAATCCAGAGAACTTTGATGCCGTGATGCAAAAAGTGTTGCTATTAAACGAAAGAAGAGACCCACAAACGTTTGCTTGGGCCGACAAAGCTGTAAGAATGAATGAGTTCAGCGATGAAGCTTTGTATACGATGGGTTTGATCAAGCAAAACGAACTCAAGTACGCGGATGCCAGAACTTTCTACGAACGGGTGATCAAAATAAACCCCAATCATGTCTACGCGCATTACAATTTGGCGGTGATTCAGTCATTGTTTGATAATCACCAAGAATGCATTGATTGGTGTGACAAGGTTTTGGACTTGAATCCAAGTTTTGATAAAGCGCTCGCTCTCAAAGGGTATTCCTATGAAAAACTGGGGAATAAAAAAGCGGCCCTGCAAGAATACAAAGCCGCTTTGTCTATCAATCCCAACGCCGAATTGGCCAAGGAAGGATTGAAAAATACTCAGTAATTAGTGTTTCTTCAATACAACTTTAGAATAAATGTATTCTGTGGTTCCTCCAAAGTTGTAAAGGTATTGACGGCGCAAAACAATCTGCTCACCGGTCATTGATGCGATATCCCAAGTGTAATTAAACAAAGTAACTTTTGAATCGTTGGCACTGGCCATATTCCAAGCAAATTTCTCAGTTGTTGGATCAGAGGGGTCACATTTCAAGCTGGAACGGTTGATCTCTACCTGTGAAGTTGAAATAAACGTGTAGAAGTCGTCTTTCATACATGCATCGATGTTACTCACGTTGTCTTGACTTGAACTATCGTTCCAAGAACTTAAATCCCAAGCGTGCAACATGAACACTTCCTGTTTGGTTTTGCCACTGATGTCGATGGCACCACCATTAGAACTACCTGAATCACAAGATGCCGCAAAAAGCATCGCCACTGCTGAAATACTAAAGATGATTTTTTTCATAATGTGCTCCAAATATAACCAACCGCGTCAATCGCGCAAAACCTCAACGCAAATCTTCGATTACTTCGGCCGCCATTCTGAGCCCAAAGAGCGCCGGCATGTAGGAAATTGTGCCGTAAAACGACTTCTTGAAATTGCTGCCATCCGTCAGTCTAACAGAGTCCCTGTGGAGCTCTCCTTTGTTGAATACGGCTTTGAATCCGGAGTAAATTCCATTTTTATGTAATCTTTTGCGGACATTTTTCGCAAACGGACAATTGAAGGTCTTTCCAATGTCTGTGACCTCCACCAAAGAGGCATCCATTTTACCACCAGCACCCATGCTGGAGATCAAACGTTGGCCATTCTCGATGCAACTTCTGATCAAATAAACTTTCGGTGTGACAGAATCTATGCAATCCATTACATAATCAAACCGTTCCACTCTCACCAGTTCTTGGGTGTGTTCTGGGCGTTGAAAGGAGTCGATGACACGCAGATTGACATCCGGGTTGATGTCGCGAATCCGTGCCGCCATTAATTCAGCTTTCTTCATTCCAACGGTGCTCGTCAATGCTGGTAACTGTCTGTTTTTGTTGGTTTTATCTACCACATCTCCATCAATAATGGTCAAATTGCCAATACCCGCACGGGCCACAAATTCTGCGGCAAAACTACCTACGCCGCCCAAACCAACGATGAGTACATTTCGGGACGATAAACGCTCTACTGATTCTTTGCCAATTAAAAGTTCGGTTCGTTCTAACCACGATAAATCCATAAGTACAAATTTAGGAACAAAGTAAAGTACCTTTGTTTACTATGGGAAAATTAAGCCGGTTATTGATTCTATTGTGTGGATTTACATTGTTTTCGCAGGTTTCTATTGCGCAAAATCAGCCACAAACCGCAACCATTCACCCGTCTATTTCTAGCCCCAAAAAGCAAATATTGAGTCCTTCCGCTCAACTTTTTACCGATGAATCACTTAGAAATACACTCATTCCTCGCTTTGAAGGAAAATACGATGCGCAAATTTTGGTTGATGAATATTTTGAATTGCCCCCAACTGTAGATCGCTTATCATCCATACCCGATCCGGAATCCCCCAACCAGATGTTATTGCATATTCAGTTTGATGAGCGTGATTGGTCTTCCATAATTCAACAGAATGGTCTCATTTACTGTGATGTCTCCGCCAAAATCAACAGCGCGCGACCGTTAAACGATACGGCGAGAATTCACAGTCGGGTAGACCTTGCGGAAAATGGAATTCAAAATGGATTCAGTCAAAATTATACAGGGAAAGGCGTACTTGTTGGGGTTGTTGACATCGGCTTCCAGACAGATCACCCTACGTTTTTTGACAAGAATGGCAAAGATTATCGGGTGTTGCGATTTTGGAATCAACAGGTTAAGGGCAGCAGTCCCATCAATTTTCCCTATGGTACAGAGTATAGAGATACACTTTCTATCTTATCGGCGATTGACGATGATGGGTCTCATGGTACACATGTTGCCGGGATAGCTGGCGGCTCTGGATTGGCTTCTCCGGGTTTCAAACACAGGGGAATGGCCCCAGAATCTCAATTGGCTTTTGTGGGAATTAAATACGCCAATGACACCCTGTCCGGATCCGGCTTGGGCGATTATGTGGTTGCCAATCCAACCATCATCGATGGTTATAACTACATATTTAAGTTGGGTGAACAGTTGGGTTTGCCCTCGGTTTGTAATCTTAGCTGGGGAATGCACACCGGTCCCCACGATGGTACATCCTTGTTTGATCGATCCGTAAAATCATTGGTTGGTGCGGGGCGAATTGTGGTTGGCGCGGCGGGTAATGATGGGAGAAATCAAATGCATGTGTATGCACAAACTCAGGGAGATACAACCTACACGCTTGCTTTGGACAACAATCGAAACAACCACCCCCATGAAAATGTGCTCACGGATATATGGGGTGGTGTGGACGATAAATTGAGCGTTCAAGTTTCACTGGTTGATACGTTTGGTAATAAAGTAGTGACAGCCCCTTGGAATGTCGCTGGTGATTGTATCAATTGCGGTGCCTACAAGAGAATGTATGTTTCTGGAAAAGATACCCTTTGGGTAATCGCCACAGAACAGATATACCCATTCAATAACAAGCCCAATCTATTGCTGATCATCGAGCACAACCGTCCCAAAGATGCCTACATCCAACTGGGTTTGTATAGCAGTGGGGAAGTCCATGCATGGAATTCGGGACAGGCATACCGGTGGACGTCCGGGCATTTTTATGCCGGACATAAAGGGTCTAGTTTCAGCAAAAAGCACATTTCGGGTATCGCTGAGGGGTCAGTAGGTGAAAATGGCGGCTCCGGTACCCATACATTAACGGCCGGTGCCTACATCAATAGAAACAATTGGTTCAATTACAAGGGGGAGTACTTTAATCAGCCATGGCACACTGTAGGCGACATTGCTGGTTTCAGTAGTCGCGGGCCCATGCCTAAATCATCGTCTTTTCCCAATGGAAGAATTAAACCCGACGTCATCGCACCGGGACAAATGATTGCTTCGGCGCTACACCGCCGGCAGGTTCCGGGTTGGTTAAACAATGAAATCGTCTACAAGACCACATTCCGCGGACAGGATGTGTATTGGGCGATGTTTTCTGGTACGTCCATGGCGGCACCTCATGTAACAGGAATCGTTGCCTTATACCTACAAGCCAATGAGTGGCTTACACCTGCAGAAATTAGAAATTTATGGAGAATCACCGCCCGAAAGGATCAATTCACCACCCAAGACTCCAATGGCAACAGCGGCTACGGTAAAATAGATGCCTATGAAACGCTTAAAATCATTGACAAATACGTAAGTGTTGCGCAGCGTCAAGCATTTCAAAAAGGTTGGATACACTGGATCGACAACAATGAGCAGCTCTGTGTCTACAACTACCAGCAAATAGATCAAGTCGCTGATGTTTTTCTCTACAATTCGCTCGGACAACTGTTGGTTACCGGCAAAACAGGGCAAGGACATACAATTCCATTGAATTCAGTTTCATCGGGTGTTTACCACTGTCGAATTATGTCGGCCAACCGGGTATTGGCGAGCTTCTCCCTTGTAAAATAAGGATCAATGTCCTTTTTTTGAAGCCAAATAATCCAAATAAGGTAAAACGTATCGATCCTTTTTTTGTGGATAGATGTCGTTGATGGTTACCATGATACCGGTCTCCTCCACATTGCCAAAATGATCGTTGACACTGGTTCCGAAATTTCTCATGGTGGGACTTAAATTCATGTAGTTATTGAACAGTGGGGGAATGTTTTCGCCCAGTTCTCTCACTCTGGTATTCAACACTTTATGTCCTTCCTTATAATCTAATCCTTGAAGTTTTTCCAAGAATTCTTCGCAGGAATATTCCAATTGGATTGGAGACTCTAACGATACCAGGTGATCCGGGTCTGGAAAGTAATGTTGCATGAATCTCAAAATGGTGTCACGGGCTTCGCGATTGAAATCCGTATACATCGTGATTTTTCCAAAGAAATATTTCATCTGGGGATACATCGCAACCAAAGCGCCAAGACCATCCCACAAATTATCCAAGGAAAACAATCCCTTTCTGCTGCCTGCACTGGGCTGAAAATCGGGCTGAACAAAACTTCTACCCAATTCTATGGTGTAAGGAAAAAAATCAGATTTTAGTTTGTCTGAAAATGTAAAAATCTCCGAGGTTGACAGGTGAAAACGACCGTAAGAATCCATTGTATCTTTGCATAAAACTACGCGATAACCACCCACAATGGCTTTTTCTATTGGGTCCCACACGATGAGTTGGCTGTAGGAGTAGGGGCCCAAATCATACTCGTCAATGTCCACTGATTTGCCTGTACCACCACCGGCCGCTCTGAAAGTGACTTCGCGCAAACGACCAACCTCCTGCATGAGGTTCGGTTTATCATCTCCTCTAAAAATATAGATTTCATTGGCGGCATTGTTGGTTGGCCGAATGAAAATATCTGTGGTGAGCTCTCGCAATAAAACCGCTGGTTCAATGGGGTCAATGATGTTCTCGCTCATGGCTTTTTGGCTCATGGGGTAAAGTTAATACAAATCTGTAAATCGAGAAAGTTAGGGATGAACGAAGGTGGCGTTGGGGTTGTCCTGCAATTGATACACAAAATCTTTGATATACTGCGACTCTTGGAGCGTGTTTCGCTTATCGAATAGGGAAGCATCAATCGCATGCCCAAAGGTCAGAGTGATGGTCTGTCCACGTTTCAAGAAAAGTTCGTCGGCCAAGGTCATCATTTCGATGTTGAATTTGATTTTCAGAAACTTACGCCAGTTGGCGATGCGGTAAAATCTGCGAGAATTCTCGCCATCGATGAACACAGGCACGATTGAATAGTTATACTGAATGGCCTTAGCCAGAAAACTCTTTTGCCATTCCAAATCCACAATTTTGTTGTTGATTTTCCTGGAACACAACCCAGCCGGAAAAACGATCATTGCCTCTTTTTCAGCATACGCTGTGTCCACCCGAATCATAGACTCTTTGGCCGATTTTCCAAATTTGTTTACAGGAATAAAATATCCTTGAAACTGAGGGATATGGGCCAAAACATCATTGGCGATGATATGGAGTTTGGATCGAATTTTACCCACTTCTGCAAACAAACACAAGGCATCCATCCCTGCCATAGGGTGGTTGGCCACGAACACTACAGGTCCGGATGTCGGTATTCTATTGGCATGAATGGTTTCAACAGTACAACCCATTTCCTCGATGGCTTTGATCGCAAATTCTCTACCATCATAACCATGATACGTTCTCAATACTCGGTTGAGTTCGTCTTGATGAACAAACCGTTCAAACCAACGCAGTACAAACTCAGGTATCCACCGCAACAAATTGGCATTTTTGGAGGCAATTACCTCCCTTACACTAACTTGAAGCGGTTTGTCACTGTGCATGTCTTATCCCAGGATTGTTGCTTTGGTTGCGTCCAAAATGGCAAACGATGCGGCAGAATTGGACGACTCGGAATATACGCGGAGCACGGGCTCTGTTCCACTGGGTCGAATCATCACCCACGAACCTTCATCCAATCTAAATTTAAATCCGTCCACATCCTCCACAGCCACCACTTTATAATCGCCAAACTGAGTGTAACTTCTTGATTTGCATTTGTCGATGATGCTGTTTTTAAGCTCGTTGGTTAGGTGCAAATCGTAACGCTCAACGGCAAAGGAACCCACTTTTGCATACATGTCTTGGATCAATTCAGAGACCGTCTTGCCCGTTTTGGCCATGTATTCCATCAGTACCAAGCCCATCCAAACACCATCGCGCTCGGGGATGTGGCCTTTAATGGCTATGCCACCACTTTCTTCCGCCCCAATGAGGACATCTTCCGTTACCATGAATTCACATATGTATTTGAAACCAATTTTGGTTGTAATGGATTCCAATCCCTTTAAGTCACAGAGCTTCTGTACTTTATCACTTACAGAAAAACTCTTCACCACTTTGCCATCGTAACCTTTGTAGGTTGTGAGGTACTCAATCAAGAGCAAGATCAAGTGGTGGGAATCTACAAAATTGCCTTGCTCATCAAACCAGCCAATTCGATCTGCATCTCCATCGGTGGCCAATCCACACAAATACTCCTTCTTAGAAGCAATCAAAGGTCCTATTTCCGGCAAATTTTTCAAGATGGGTTCGGGAGCCCGACCTTCAAAGCCAGGATTGTGGTTGCCATGTAGTATGGTCGATTTTGGCAACAAGCGTCGCACGATGGATTGACCCGCGCCGTACATCGCATCGTATACCAGTCCTGAAGAGACTGCATCCAGCGCCTGCATATCGAAGCTCTGCTGACAGTGGTCGAAATATATGGTTTCGAAATCTCCATAGACAATCATTCCATCGGACAAATACGATTCAAAAGGGGCTCCCTCATCAACCAATCCATCGATAATTAAAGCTTCTACCTTGCTCACCTCGGCAGGAATGGCTGGACCGCCATAATTCGCTTTGATTTTATATCCGTTATACGTAGGAGGGTTGTGGCTTGCGGTGAGGATGATGCCCGCACCTGCCTGTAATTTGTGCGCCGCCAATGAAATCATCGGGGTGGATACAAAACCGTTGGAAATAGTTACCTGTATGCCTTTGGCCGCCATTTGTCGGGCCGTTTCCTTCGCAAACAACTCGCCGCCAAAACGACAGTCGTAACCAACTACACATGTTTTTGGCAAATGGCTGCCGTTCAACCATTTTGCTGTGGCCTCGGCCACCCGTCTCACATTGGCGACTGTGAACTCATCCGCAATAATCTCGCGCCAGCCGTCCGTTCCAAATTTGATTTGATACATTGTCTTATTCGTTTATACAAAAGCGTTTTCTCCAGTAATTTCCATTCCCAATATCAGCAGGTGAATGTCGTGAGTACCTTCATAAGTAACCACAGATTCCAAATTCATCATGTGGCGCATGATAGGGAATTCTCCAGTAATGCCCATACCGCCCAACATTTGTCTTGCTTCCCGTGCTACATTCAGTGCAGTTTCCACGTTGTTTCGTTTGGCCATGGAAATTTGCGCTGGGGTAGCCAATCCTTTGTCCATCAATTGTCCCAGCCTCCACACCAGCAGTTGGGCTTTGGTGATTTCGGTGAGCATTTCAGCCAATTTTTTCTGCTGAAGTTGAAATCCACCAATGGGCTTGCCAAATTGAACGCGTTGCTTGGCATATCTCACAGCGGTGTCGTAGCAGTCCATGGCCGCGCCCAAGGCACCCCAACTAATACCATATCGCGCAGAATTCAGGCAAGTCAATGGCCCTTTTAATCCACTTACACCGGGCAGTAAATTCTCTTTGGGGACCTTGACATTGTCAAAAACCAATTCACCAGTGCAACTGGCTCTTAAACTCCATTTGTTGTGCGTTGTGGGCGTGCTGAAACCTTCCATGCCGCGTTCTACAATCAATCCGTGAACGACGCCCGATTCATTTTTTGCCCAAACAACGGCCACATCAGCAAAAGGCGCATTGCTAATCCACATTTTGGCCCCATTGAGAAGGTAATGATCCCCATTGTCGGTAAAATGCGTGGTCATGCCACCCGGATTTGAACCATGATCAGGCTCTGTCAATCCGAAACATCCCAGCCATTCACCCGACGCCAATTTGGGCAAGTATTTCTGTTTTTGCGCTTCGCTACCAAACTTGTAAATGGGATACATGACCAATGATCCCTGAACCGATGCTGTAGATCGGACGCCACTATCGCAACGCTCCAATTCCTGCATGATGATGCCGTAAGTTGTATAGTCCATGCCGCCACAACCATATTCTACTGGCAGTTGTGGACCAAACGCGCCAACATCACCCAATTGTTTTACAATGTGTCGGGGGAATTCGGATTGCTGTGCAAAATGTTCGATGATTGGACTCAATTCACGCTTTACATAATCGCGAACCGAGGAGCGGATGAGTTTTTGCTCCTCCGTGAGTAAATCATCAATTCCATAAAAATCTGGCGCCACGTAGCGGTCTTTGCCTTGGTTTGCCGATATCAATTCCGAAATATCCATAGGACTCATAAAAGTTATCTGTTACAAATGTAACATAGTTGTTTTCTTTGCATGTAAATTTTAACCCCAATATATGTTAACAACCATTTTTATTGACCAATTGCAGTTGTTTGCGCCCATCGGATGGTATGAGGAGGAAAGAGTAAGTAAAGTAGGACTTGCCATCAGCGTAAAGGTTAAATTGAAATCATCTGTTTTAAACGATGAATTGAATAAAACGATAGATTATGGAATGTTGACATCGTGGATTATGGAGATTGGACGGCAGCCCACAAACTTGCTGGAAACGTTGGCAGAAAATATCTTGTTACACATCGAAAAAGAAGTGCCCCGCGGTTTGGTCTCAATTTGGGTTGGAGTCCGCAAATCGCAGATACAGTCGAAGGGGGTCCTGGCCATGGCCCATGGCGTTGAAGTGGAGCAATCTTATCCCAAATCAGCCGACAATTGAGTATCTTTGTGAGAATGAGTTTTTCAAGGGTTTTCTTCACCATTGTTTCGTTGTTTGTTGTCCCCGTTTTTGCGCAAATTCCGGCCATCACAGGATGGGTGTACAACAAAAAGACATTGGAAACAATTCCTGGCGCCATCATTGTGGATTCAGCCTCTTTTGCCTTTGTAGAGAGCAACGCGCAGGGATTTTATCAATTTGGAACCAAGCAGGGTGACAAGACCATCATTGTCGCGGCTCCGGGCTACAAGCCACAAAAGGTGGTAATCGATGTTCAAGCCTCAGTAAACAAGAATTTCTTCCTGCGTCCTGTGGGATTTGGTGAGGTGGATTCTGCAGCGGAATATTTATCGCTGTACAACATGAAGCCCTCGTTTTATTCCACAACCAAAAAAGCCATTATTCAGTCGCCCAGTGTATTGTCTGTTAGCGACCCCATCAAGTATTTTCAATTTCTACCGGGCGTTACCGGTGGCATTGAGGGGTTGTCGGGCTTGGTTGTGCGAGGCAGCAATTCGGATCAAAATTTACTTTTAATGAATGGCCTTCCGCTATATGGTAACGGTCATGTTTGGGGGTTTTTGTCCAATTACAATACAGAGATTGTGAAATCCGCCGACATCTATCGCGGAGTGGCACCGGCCAGGTATGGTGGCAGAGCCGGTGGGGCAGTGGTTGATATACAAACGGATGGGGGTGCAGCAAAGGATTGGACAGGCAAAATGCACGTAGACCCGCTCACTGCCAACGTTTGTGCCGACGGTCCGCTGGATCATAGAGGCAAAGTCACGGGTTCACTGGGTATTCGTAGAAGTTATTTGGATTGGTTGTTGGGTGCGGGAGAAGAAGCTGGCCTGATCGGCAATGTGCACGACATCAATGCCCGGGTTGATTACAAGGTTGACCAACACACGCAATGGAATTTTTGGGCTTACAACGGCAGAGATAAATATGGATTATCTGGTAAAAGTGACGAAGTGGACTCGCTGAATCGAAGAGTGATTTTGAATTTTGATTTACTCACCTCGTGGCAGAATACCCAACTAGGGACCCGTTATTCTCGAGAATTCAAATCAAACCATTTCGGGGCGATAACAGCGGGACTGTCACGCTACCTTTACAGTAATTTGTTCTCCTTGGATGGCTCCATCACACAAGGAGGCAATACACAATCGGCCGTAATCAAAGAAGAATTGAGAAATGTCATCACAGACTATACAGTGAATGGCGATTTCTCCTATGTGTATTCTCCAGAGCATACGATTCGATACGGCAGTCATTTGACTTTTCACACATTGAAGCCAGGTCAGTCAAGGATACAAGAAAATACCAATTTGGCCAATCGGGATACTACGTTTGGAGTAGCCAACATTCAGAATATCATGGAATGGGCCAATTATGGGGAACTTGATATGCACCCCAATCTGGGATTGAGCGTAAATTTTGGCATGCGCTTATGGACCTTTGTTACGAGCACAAAAACGTACGTTCGACCAGAACCCCGGATTATCATCAGCCAATTGCTGGAGGGGAAAAAGCGGATTCAACTGGGCTTTTCAGTGGCAAACCAAGGTCTCCATCAACTTTCTAGCGTGAATGGCACGTTGCCTCGGGATGTTTGGTTTCCCAGCAGTGCTACCTTCCGACCACAAAAAACCACGCAATTATCGGCGGCCTACATCTTTCCACTTACCGCCGGCGTAGAATTTTCGGCCGAAACGTATTACAAATGGTTTGATGGGATTACCGACCTCACTGGGGTAGACGAAGATCCTTTGGTGAAAAACTACTGGGAGCGGAGCATCGTTCAAGGCAAAGGAACAGCCCAAGGGTTTGAAGCGATGATAACGAAAAAGACGGGCGCTGGAACTGGTCTTGTGAGCTATACGTACTCCAAAACCGAAAGGACATTTGAGTACATCAACGACGGTGAACCATTTTATTATCGCTGGGATCGTCCGCACCAATTCAAAATGCAGTTCACATGGCAGGCTCAGACTTGGCTTACCATCAATATGTCGGCCATGTTCATGTCGGGCAACGTCTATACAGTTCCCACAGGCCAATATCTAACGACCGACAACAAATTGGTCTATGATTTCACCAGTAAAAACAACTACCGAATGCCCAATTACAAGCGCTTCGACATCGGTTTTACAAAAGAAATCAAACCCTATTACAACCGTGGTTACCGCGAGTTCTGGGGATTGCAAGTATACAATGCCTTTGGTTTTATGAATCCCATTAATGCGCGCTGGGATGTAAATACCTCTGGCAAGCTCACGTTGATTGGCACTACGCCATTTGTCTTTATCCCTTCCGGATTTTATCGTTTAGAGTTTTAACACAATGAAAAAGAATTTTTGGTTCCTCGGATTGCTTTTATCGCTGGTTTTTACTGCCTGTGAGACAGAATTGGATGATAGCTCCATTAAATATAGGAAAAGACTGGTAGTGAATTCATTCGTAAATAGCGATGATCTATTCTCTGTGCACGTTTCCAATACCATCCCGATGAGTGATACCGTTTATCCAGATCCCATTGAGAATGCCACAGTCATCGTCAACGATGGTAGTCAGGATTACACGCTTACCTACAATCTGGGATTGAGCAAATACATGGCAAATTTCAAGCCCGTTGCAGGCAAACAATACACCGTAAGGGTGAGTGCCCTTGATTTTGTATCGGCCGAAGGCACCATGACATTGCCGAATAAACTAAATTCACCGAAATCCATTTGGCAGGATCAAACGGGGTTTGATGAGAATGGCTTTGAAACGGGCACCCTTACTTGCTACATCGCAGATCCGCGCGATGAGCGAAACTATTATGAGATCAATCTGTACCGTTTTGATGATTTCACCCAAGAGTGGCTCATTATGCAGCCCAATACGACCGATCCTTTTTTGAATCAAAATGCGGCGAAAACAGATTTGGGCGGTTTGCTGATTGATGACAGAACATTCAATGGTGGCAATCGTAAATTCGATTTTATTACCAGTTTTGGGAGTGCGGGTAGTACCTACAAATACTTGGTAGAAGTGCGTTCATTGAGCGATGAATATTATCGCTATTTGCAGTCCTTGGCGAATTATCGCAAGACCTCGAGCCTGTTTTCAGATCCCACGCCCATTTACAGCAACATTACCAACGGCCGAGGCATTTGCGCCGGAGCTTCTATTCAGCGCGATACAATTCAATAATCGCAACAGATCAGCATGTCCAGTCAAGAAAAGAAAATCCGCATTGTTAATGCGCAACAACATAATCTAAAAAGCATCAGTGTTGATATCGACCATGGATCTTTCACTGTGGTCACCGGTGTTTCAGGCAGTGGGAAATCGAGTTTGGTATTCGAAACCTTGTTTGCCGAAGGTCAACGCAGATATGTGGAAAGTTTGAGTAGCTATGCCCGACAGTTTTTGGGTAGGATGAAAAAACCGCTGGTGGATGATATTTTGGGGCTTTGTCCTGCCGTAGCCATCGAACAAAAGGTAAATACCCGAAATCCCCGAAGTACAGTGGCTACTTCAACGGAAATTTACGATTATATAAAATTGCTTTTTAGCAGAGCGGGTCATACCATTTCTCCGCTATCGGGCAGGGAGGTAAAACGCGAAACTTCAGAAGATGTATTGCGCTATTGCGAAACGAATAAACTGGGTGAGCGGGCGTTGATTATGGCACCACAACCACCCAAAGTTCGGTCGAATGCCGATTGGGACCTGCTCATCCAAAAGGGCTACAGTCGTATTTGGTGTGAAAATCAATTATTCTCTGTTCAAACGTTGTTGGATGAATCGTCGGTGTTGGACCAGCCCATTTTTTTGGTAGTTGATCGTTTGGCCATTCAGCCGGAGGATGAGGAATTTCAGTCGCGGTTGTTCGACGCCTGTGAAACGGCTTTTTGGGAGGGCGAGGGAAATTGTACGGTTCATTTCATGGAAAGCGCAGAATCGGTTGAGTTTAACAATCGCTTCGAACTCGATGGAATCAAATTTGAAATTCCCACCAAAGATTTTTTAAGCTTTAATAACCCCCATGGCGCCTGCAGAACCTGCGAGGGTTTTGGTTCAGTGTTGGGGTTAGACAGAGATTTGGTGATTCCCGATACATCGCTCAGTGTTTTTGAGGGGGCGGTTGCACCATGGAAAGGTGAAACAATGGGAGAGTGGCGCAATGATTTTATTCGATTGGCCAACAAAGTGGATTTTCCCATACATCGTGCGATTCGCGATTTGGACGATCATCACCTGTCGCTGCTGTGGGAAGGAAGTCGGGAATTGCCCGGAATCTTGGACTTCTTCAAGTACATTGAAGAAAAATCTTACAAGATTCAATACCGTGTTTTGGCGGCGAGATACCGTGGGAAAACGACTTGTCCCGACTGCCATGGTACGCGGTTGAGAAAAGAGGCGGCCTATGTCAAAGTGATTTCTGAAAGTGATCCAAAAGAACTGAGCATACAGGAATTGTTGCTAATGGAAGTAGATCATGCATTATCGTATTTCAAGAATCTACAGCTAAACCCAACAGACAGGGCCATTGCGGAGAGAATCGTGGAGGAAATTCAAGGCCGACTCCAATTTTTGAACGATGTTGGTTTGGGTTATTTATCCCTCAACCGCTTGAGTAATACCCTCAGCGGCGGCGAGAGTCAGCGCATCAATTTGGCTACCTCGTTGGGTTCCAATTTAACGGGTTCGATGTATATTCTTGACGAGCCGAGTATTGGGTTGCATTCTCGAGACACTGAACGATTGATTACAGTACTTAAAGCGCTACAAAAAGAGGGAAACACGGTGATTGTTGTGGAGCACGATGAGGACATCATGCGAAACGCTGAAAACCTCATTGACATTGGACCTCAAGCGGGTACTTTGGGTGGCAAGTTGCTTTATCAAGGCAAATACGATGGCATTCATCAATGCGAAGACAGTTTAACCGGTAAATACTTAACCGGTGCAGAAGAAATCGCGGTTCCGACGTTGAGAAGAAAATCCACGCATTACATTGAGCTGGAGGATGTTACGGCCAACAATTTAAAACATGTGACCTGTAAGTTTCCGTTGGAGGCATTTACGGCGGTGACGGGGGTGTCTGGCTCAGGTAAGACCACATTGATAAAGCAAGTGTTATTCCCTGCCATGAGCCGCGAATTGGGGCTTTTTACCACCACAAAACCAGGGAAGTTCAAAAAGCTTACAGGATCTTTGTCGTTGGTAAAATCAATAGAACTGGTTGATCAAAACCCGATTGGCAAAAGCAGTCGCAGCAATCCTGTGACCTATGTCAAAGCATTTGATGAAATCCGCGATTTGTTTGCCAATACATCGGCATCGAAGTTCAATGGATTCAAACCCTCGCATTTCTCGTTCAACGTAGATGGCGGTCGTTGCGATGTATGTCAAGGCGAAGGGGAGACCATCATCGAAATGCAATTTATGGCCGACATCAAATTGGAATGTGAGGCTTGTGGCGGACATCGATACAAAAAGGAGGTTCTCGAAGTGGAATACAACGGAAAGAACATTTTTGAGGTTCTTGATATGACGGTGGACGAAGCCATGGATTTCTTTGCAGAAGTAAAATCGGTTAGGGAGCGAATAAAACCTCTGCAGGACGTGGGGTTGGGGTATGTAAAATTGGGACAAGGCTCTAACACATTGAGCGGGGGTGAGGCCCAGCGAGTGAAGTTGGCGTTTTTCTTGAGCAAGGCCAGTCCCAACAAAGAAGGAGGAACCTTGTTCATTTTCGATGAGCCCACGACCGGACTCCACTTCCATGACATCAAAAAACTCATGAAGTCGTTTGACGCACTTATCGCCCAAGGAAATACCGTGCTGTGCATTGAACACAATTTGGATGTCGTCAAGTGCGCCGACTGGATTATCGATTTGGGTCCGGAAGCAGGAAATGCCGGTGGTGAGCTTGTTTTTCAGGGTATACCCGAGGATATGGTTCAAGCCAAAAACAGCGTGACGGCCCCGTATTTGGCAGAAAAGTTGAAATAATCGCAGCTCGATTTTGGCTTCCTTAGGCCATTGCGATAAGCGATTTTTTTAGTGCATTGGTCTATTGAATTTCATGGAAAACCTTGAAATCATTACATTTGTGTACTTATGAAAAAACTGTTTCTGATCGGTTTGGCTTTGTGGTCGATTGTACCCACAGCCCAAGCCCAAGCAACACTCATTGAAAAGGTTGAAGCCAAGCCAGGGAAGTTGATTGTTCCCTATTCAAAGTATCAGTATCCCAATGGGCTAACCCTGATTGTAAGCGAGGATCATAGCGATCCAGTGGCTCATTTGAATGTTACGTATCATGTAGGCTCTGCACGCGAAACACGCGGAAAGTCTGGATTTGCACACTTTTTTGAGCACATGTTGTTTCAGGGTTCTCAGCACGTAGCCGATGAAGAACATTTTAAAATCATCAAGAATTATGGTGGTGATGTTAACGGAAACACCACACGCGACAGAACCGTTTACATCGAGACATTTCCAAGCAACTTCACTGAAACAGCCTTGTGGATGGAAGCCGATCGCATGGGATGTTTCCTTGAAGCGTTTACCAATAAGAAATTTGAAATTCAACGCAGCACCGTAAAAAACGAAAAGGATCAACGCTACAACGTGCCTTACGGATTTTTGATGGAAGTAAAAGACCAGGAGTTGTATCCCAAAGAACACCCTTACAGCTGGTCAACCATCGGGTTTGTGGATGATTTGGACAGAGCTGATAGCAATGATTTGAAGAATTTCTTCTTGCGTTGGTATGGTCCAAACAACGCTTGTATTATTGTTTCAGGTGATGTCAATGCCAACGAGGTAGTGGCCTGGGTTGACAAGTATTTCGGCAGCATTCAACGCGGTCCGGAAGTCAAGAAACAAGCAGTTCCACCCGTTCGTTTGAAGGAAAATAAAGTCATTACCTACCCTGATGCCAATGCCTATGTGCCGTTAATCTATTCTACTTTCGTGGGGGTTCCCGTTGGTCACGCGGATGAGGCGGCCTTGGATGTTTTGTCTTACCTAATGGGTGGTACAAGAAACTCAACCATTTACAAAAAATTGGTGGATGCGGAATGGGCTTTACAGGCCAATGCCAGCAACAATCCTTTGAGCATGATCAACCACGAGTTGGCCGGTGAATTTTCATTCACTGTGGTGGGCTATCCCTATTCAGATATCCCCCAATTGCAGAAATTGATGAAGTCGGCCATCGATTCTTTCGGTATAGTAGGATTCAGCGATGAAGATTTGGAAAGAGCGAAGACCAACATCTTGAGTAACTATTCAAGTGGTTTGGAAGATGTAAGTACAAAAGCCAATTACTTGAGTGCTTTCTGGTACTTAGATGCGAAAAATGCCGATGGCAGTAGCTACAATTTGGAAGATGATGCCAATCGCTACAGAAGCTTGACAAAAGCAGACATTTTGCGTGTGTATGAGCGTTACATCCGTAACAAATTCTCATCAACCGTAATCATTACGCCCGCTCAAGTTGCGGAGGGTGCTGAAAAGCCCAAATATCAGAGTGTAAACCCCAATGCGGGTTTCAAAAGCGCCATCGCAGAGGCGGAATACAATGGATTGACGCCCCGACCTGTGAAAGACAATTTCGATCGCAGTGTTCGTCCTCAACCCAAAGCCATTACTTCAGCAAAAACGCCCAAAGTGGAAAAGAATATCCTGCCCAATGGGTTGGAAATTTGGTCGACCTATTTCGATGAAACACCCCGCGTGATTGTTCAAATGAATATCGAAGGCGGTCGATTGCTTGAAGATGGTAAATTGGTTCCAAAAGGTACCGCTGAATTATTGGCGAGTGCTTTGGAGACTGGTACGGCATTGCGCACGCCCACAGAATTGGAAAAGGAATTCGAAAAGTTGGGTGTAAGCATCGGTTTTGGCGCTGGAAGCACTGGAACAAGTATCACATTGTCTTGTGAAAAGGAAAAATTGGACGCGGCTGTAGCGTTATTGGAAGAAATGATGTTCAAGCCTCGTTGGGACGAAGCCGAGTTTAAAAAGAATAAATCTCGTGCGAAAGAAGGAGCAAATAGCAACTTGAGAAATCGCAGCGTAGGAGCCTCCAATGCCTGGAAGCGATTGATGAACGGGGATAATGCCTTGGGCACATCGGTGCTGGCTGACGATTACGACAAAATCACCATGGAGCATTGCAAAGCCTATTACAATGCCAACTATGCTCCTAACTTGACGAAAATGGTGGTTGTAGGTCCTTTGACTGCAGCAGAAATTGACGCAAAGTTTGCATTCTTGAAGAAATGGGAGAAGAAAAATGTAACGGTTCCCAAGCCTACGCCTGCGATCAATGTAGAAACACCCCAATTGTTTGGCGTTAAATATACCGATGCCGATCAAAGTGATATCTATGTTGGTTTCAAGTCGTTGCCCTATGATGCTACCGGAAAATACTTCCAAAACAGTGTTATGAACTTTGCCTTGGCTGGAAACTTCAACAGCCGTTTGAACTTGAATCTCCGCGAGGATAAGGCGTGGACGTATGGCATTCGCGGAGGATTCTCACCTTCGTACAAAGATTTGCCCGGTACCTACACCATTTCAGCTGGTGTTAAAGCCAGAGCTACGGATAGTGCCATTGTTGAAATTATCGACGAACTGGTTCGTTACAAGAACAATGGTATTACCGATGAGGAGTTTGCATTCACCAAATCAGCCTTGGTTGCAAGTGAAGCGTTGGAATATGAGTCGATCGGACAAAAAGCAGGCTACATACTTCAAATGGCCAATCGCAATTTGCCCGTGGATTATGCAGATCAACAGTTGCGCATACTTCAAAGTATGACCAAAGAACAAGTCAATAGCTTGGCCAAAGAACAGTTGAATTTGGATAATTTGGTGGTGGTAGTTGCCGGTGACTTGTTGGAAGTTCAACCCAAACTCGAAGCATTGGGCATGGGTAAAATGCAAGTGTTGGAGCCTACTGGCGCGGGTAAAATAAAATACCTGAAAGCAGGAACTACAACCTTGCCGAAGAAGAAATCCCCCTACAATCCTCCTGCGGATTTGCGCAAATAAAACGTCGCTAACGCAATCATTTCAAAAAGGGAAGGGCAACCTTCCCTTTTTGCGTTTTTAACAGATTGGAGGCCGTTTGTAGTGCTCGAATTTCCCACTGCAAAATGTATAAAATTTGTGGGCAACATCGCCTGTCATTTCTTCGGTATTGGTGGTGATTCAGCGTAATTTGTATAACTGACTATTATCCATGGATGAGTTAAACGAAAACACAGAAAGAATTATCTCCATCAACATTGAGGAGGAAATGAAAACTGCCTACATCGATTATTCGATGTCGGTGATAGTTTCCCGGGCTTTGCCAGACGTTAGAGATGGTCTAAAACCTGTACACAGACGGGTGCTATACGGAATGACAGAATTGGGCTTGGCCTCGAACCGCGCGCACAAGAAATCAGCGCGTATCGTAGGTGAGGTATTGGGTAAGTATCACCCACACGGGGATAGCTCCGTATACGACACCATGGTTCGTATGGCGCAGGATTGGAGTTTGCGCTATCCTTTTGTTGATGGACAGGGTAACTTTGTTTCAATTGATGGTGATCCGCCAGCGGCAATGCGATACACGGAAGCGAGATTGAGAAAAATCGCTGAGGAGATGATGGTGGATATTGATAAAGACACTGTGGATTTCCGACCCAACTTCGACGAAAGTTTGGAAGAGCCATCGGTGATGCCCGCCAAAATTCCCAATTTGTTGGTGAATGGGGCCAGTGGTATTGCCGTGGGTATGGCAACGAATATGGCACCACACAACCTCACTGAGGTATGTGACGGTATCGTCGCCTACATCGACAACAAGGATATCGCAATCAGCGAGTTGATGAATTACATCAAAGGACCTGATTTCCCAACCGGTGGAACAATTTACGGTGTTGAAGGCATCAAAGACGCATTTGAAACAGGAAGAGGCAGGGTAGTGATGCGTGGAAAAGCCGAGATAGAGGTTTCGAGCACGGGCAAAGAAATGATTGTCGTAACCGAGGTGCCATACCAAGTTACACCCTCGCAAATCATCATTAAAACCGTTGATTTGATCAATGAAAAAGTCATTGAAGGAATATCGGCAGTTCGCGATGAAAGTGGTAGGCAAGGGATGCGTATCGTATTTGACCTCAAGCGCGACGCGATTCCGAACATCATTTTGAACCAGTTGTTCAAATACACCCCATTGCAGAGCAGTTTCTCTGTAAATAACATTGCTTTGGTTGCAGGTCGACCTGAAATGTTAAACGTAAAAGACATGATCCGTCACTATGTGGATCATCGTCATGAAATCGTTCAACGTAGAACCCAATATTTGTTGGATGAGGCTAGAAAGCGCATTCACATTTTGGAGGGCTTGATTATTGCCTTGGACAATCTGGATGCGGTCATTAAGTTGATTCGCGAGAGCCGCACACCAGATGCAGCGAAAGAAGGATTGATGAGCCAATTTGGTTTGTCGGAAATTCAATCCAAAGCGATTTTGGAAATGCGTTTGCAGCGTTTGACAGGCCTTGAAATTGATAAAATCCGCGAGGAATACAACGCTGTTTTGAAGGAAATCCAATACTACGAAAGCATTTTGGCCTCCGAAGAGTTGAGAATGGGTATCATCAAAACAGAGATTACTGAAATCAAAGATAAATACGGTGATGCACGTCGCACCAACATTGAGTTCAGCGCCGGTGAGTTTAACATCGAAGATTTGATTCCGAACGAGGAAGTGGTGATTACCATTTCTCACATGGGTTATATCAAACGTACTTTGTTGAGCGAATACAAAGAGCAAAATCGCGGTGGTAAAGGCCTAAGAGGGGTTTCTCACCGTGATGCTGATTTCGTTGAGCATTTGTTCATTGCCTCAACCCACAACTATTTGTTGTTGTTCACTGAGCAAGGTCGTTGTTTCTGGTTGAAGGTGTATGAAATTCCGGAAGGACAGAAGGCAACAAAAGGACGACCCATTCAGAATTTGATCAGTATCCCCAGCGATGACAAAGTGAAAGCCTACCTGAATGTGGTGAATTTGAAGGATCCGGAATACTTGGAAAACAATTTCATCATCATGGTCACCAAACAAGGAGTTGTGAAGAAAACCTCTTTGGAGGCTTACAGTCGTCCAAGAACAAACGGTATCAACGCCATCACAGTAAGAGATGGAGATGAATTGTTACAGGCTTGTTTGACCGATGGCGACAGCGAAGTAGTCATCGCCAAGAAGTTGGGTAAAGCGATTCGATTCCCAGAATCGAAAGTAAGACCTATGGGAAGAACGGCAGCCGGTGTTAGGGGAGTTACTTTGGAATCAGCCGACGATGAAGTAATTGGCATGGTTTGTGTAAATCCAAGAAAGAGTGAAGCCACAATTCTGGTTCTAAGTGAAAAAGGATATGGTAAACGCACGGACCTCGAAGACTATCGCATTACAGGTAGGGGAGGAAAAGGTGTAAAAACCATCTCTATCACTGAAAAAACAGGAAGCCTGGTTGGAATTTTGTCGGTGACCGACGAAGATGGTTTGATGATCATTTGTAAGAGTGGTTTGACCATACGATTGGCCATTGACAAACTGAGGGTCATGGGTCGTGCAACGCAAGGGGTAAGACTCATCAACCTGAAGGGATCCGATTCCATCGCTGGTTTGGCAAAATCTCCGAAAGAGGAGGAGGAAGATGAGGATTCATCGGCCGAATTTATCGAAGGAGGAGAAGCCATTGAGGGTAGCTCAACTGAAAACAACATAGAAACTGAAACTCCTCAAAATGATGAATAATCTATTCAAATCAACCCTCGGCATTGCGTTAACCCTAGGATTTGCCCAATGTAGCACAGCACAAATCAAAGCAGTAAATTCTGCTGAGTATGCCTTGATGAGCAACTCTGTAGAAGATTTGATCATTGCTAAGGAAGAAATCGACAAAGCAAAGATCAATCCCAAATCGGCGGAATTGCCTAAAATGTATTTGGTCAGAAGCGATGTGTATGCCCGTTTGGCGGGGGCCAAAAGCAATGAACTACTCAAAGGTCTAACAAACGCAGCAGGACTAGAGGCCATGGTTTCTATCCGAAAGTTTCATGAAAGCACCTTACCCAAAAAGGCTGAAGAGAAGGAAAACGGCACAGCGCTTGCCGGCAATGCCTTCGCTGCCGGTTACAATGAGGCGATTGCGTTCTTTGCAACGAAAAACTACGACTCTCTATGTGTTTATTACGGCGAGATGATCGGAATTTTCGATTATTTGGATACCGCGATGTCCAGAAACTTGGCAAACAACAAAATCACCAAAGAAAGTTTGACCGAAACGTATGCGCAGGTTGCTTCTATGCACAGTAGCAAATCGACAAAAATCGCCATTTTACAGGGGCTGGTAGACAAAGGAAACACGGTTCCTGCGATTGTAGAGGGCTTGTCAAGAGCCTATTTGTCAGTAGGTGACACCGCAAAAGCAGAGAATTGTATCCGCACCGCGTTATCGGCCTCCAACAATAGCGATGCCATGTTTCAGGTGTTGGTGAATTTCTATGTGAGCATCAAACAAGAACAACGATTGTTTGCGGATGTTGATCGTCAAATTGGGATAGAACCCAACAGCAGATTGTATTATACCCGTGCGTATTTGTATGAGAATCAGGCCAAATACGACAATGCCATTGCAGATTATCGCAAAGCTGTTGAATTGGATGAGTTCAATTATGATGCGAATTTCAACTTGGGTCTGTCGTTGATGAAATATGAGACACGCAAACTGTACGACAAACGAAGTGTTGCAGTAGGTGCGAAAAAGAAATTGGTGGATGAGGAATTCAAGATTCTTTACAGTGAAGCGCGCAAATATTTGGAACGAGCCCTGGATAACGTGGATTATTCAACAGCGGATCAAATCAATATTTGTAAGGCATTGAAATCAGCTTGTATTGAGTTGGGTGACAAAGCCGGTGAGGAGAAGTACGCCGCCCTGATCAAGGGGATGGAATAATCCTAGTAGAAAGACTATAACAGTAAAAGCCGGAGCAATCTGGCTTTTATTGCATTTCGTTATTTAACATAATGTAAATTATGAAACAAACAAATAGCGAAGAGAATCAACGAAAACATGTCCCAAGGAATCGTTCAATCTTTTCCTTCAGCAGTATTTCTCAGCATCGATAAGATCACAATCTGAATCTCTCCTAACCAAAATGAAAAAGTTTCATACCCCAAGACAACATGATTTCTGATGTAAAATTTGCGGTGAAAAAACTCACATCAATGATCTCGATGTGCACTCATCAAACCCAAGACATCACCATTGATAAAATCAATCCAACGCAACTACAGAAGAATCTCCAATTTATATTTAAGTGACACGGCAATCCATAAAATGACAATCCAGTAAATAACTCAATTCCTTAGGATTTGCTAATGTTTGATCAAAATACTCTCCTTGTAAACTTCCAAGCCTTCGGCGTTCAAACACTGTACAGTATAAATTCCTGGAGTCCATTCACCCACAGCCATGACCATTTCAATTTGTGCATTATCCAAGAGTACATCTTTCACCAAACGTCCAACAGCATTGTAAATTTTAATCTCGGCGATTTTTATCATCCCTTTTATAATCAATTGGTCATTGGCCGGGTTTGGATATACCAAAACCATGTTGTTGATGGGTAGTTTCGAACCAATAGATTTTAAAATCAGGATGGAACTGCTGTCGCTTTGACAACCATTTTCAACATAAACACAACGATATAAGCCCGTTTGATTGGGTTTGAATTTCTGTCCACTACCCACCAATGTGCCATTTTTATACCAATTGTAAGTGCCAGGACCCACATTGGCGGCCTTAAGTGTATCCAAATTACAGTTCACCGCTACCGTCTTAACACCGGTCGTTTTGGGAGACATGATTGCACTCATTGCCGTAGAAGGAGTTACACAACGCGTCGTGGACGTCACCAATAATTGGTATTTATCCAATACGTTGGGTGTCAATCCAAACAATTTATCCTGAGTGTTTGAGAGTGCAACCCCGTTCTTTTTCCATGAGTAAGACAATGAAACTTTGTTTCCATTTGTATTTACCGATGAAGTAATGTTAAAGGTGTCGTTCACACAAACTGTAGCAGGATTTGATTGAATTGAAACCGTCATGGGTATTGAGTCGATCACAAAAACACGATTAATTTTGGTTAATTGATCTTCGCCGATGGCGTTACTCGCAAACAATGTAATGCTGTAACTGCCTCCCTTAGTAAATTGAACTTGCGGATTTTTTGTTGTGGAGTCCGTACCGTTTTTAAATAGTATGCCGGTTGTTGGCGAAAATCTCCATTTCCAATCCGTAGGCGTATTTAGACTAGAATCAGTCAACGAAAGTACTTGGTGAGAACAAAGCGTATCATTTCCAACACCAAATTTTACTATAGGACTGGCTTTGGACCAAGCGTCTGAAGTGAACACCCCTCTCCCATGTGTTGCGGCCATGATGGTTTGATCTGCATCGCGATAACGCAAATTCGCCACTTTTACGGCTCCCATACCGTCATTGTATGGCGTCCACACGACAGAAGCAGCAAAAACATTGGAAGTACCATATATACCCAATTCAGTAGCAATGATGGCCTCACCCAACTTTCGGGGATTTAACAATATGCCCCAAATGGGCATGTCAGGGATATTGCCATCACGGGAAACCCAGGTTTTTCCAGCATCAACACTCATGTAGATATTCACGCTTGACCCATAATTACTCAAAGTCACGAATAAAGTGTCAGACCTCCTGAGTCTGAAAATATCACTAATATTTCCCGCGTTGATTGTTCCCGTGATGTCCGTCCACACGGGTGTAGAAGCCCCGATATCTGCGGTTACATAGAGTTTTCCGACATCTGTTCCAACATACAATTGTCCTTTATCCGATGTGCTTACGCTGCTGGTGAGGGCACTTGGAGCGCCATTCGACGTGGTTGAACTCACGGTGACGGTATTGGCCAATGTGGAGGATGTACCCAGTTTATTTCTATAAAGCGTGCACTTTCCCTTTCCAGAAATTAAATAACCATTGACATCATCCCAGGCTGCTGGATTGATAAATTTACCCGTATTGGGATCATCTATGAGTTTTGCCGCATTGGTCCAGTTATCCGACGTTGCAAAGAATTGATTGTAGACGTAACTCACAACCTGTTTGTTGTCGTTTGTTGGGCTGATAAAACAATAACCACCATCTCCGCCCGACACCATATTTTTATTGGTTAATCCCGCGGTGTTGAGTTGATGGGTTCCATTGTCCTGCGCTCCTGCGAGTATCAAGTTTTTCCCCTTGGTTTGACTGATGTCGCCCCAGTAAAATTGGGTTACGATATAGCCATTATTGCGCTCGTAAATGACGGATTGATTGGCCAAATTATTCAATAAATCCTGACAGTAAAATACGCCACCGTCATTGCCGATAATGAAAGCGTTGCTCCCAGGAAGGAATACAATATTGTGTTGATCGGCATGAATATAAGAGCAGCTCAAGTTGGCCAATCCAGAATTATCGCTCCACTTACCCACTTGTACAAATGAGCCACCGCTATTTTCCGAAAGAAAAACATCGATCGCCCCAAATAGTATATCAGAAGAATCTTTGGGTGAAACAGCCAAAATCAAATCATACCAAGCCTGTCCTCGCGATGGATCAGTAGCAGGAATACCCACGTCGGCATCTTTCGGTTTCTTCATGGATGTCCAAGTGATTCCTTTGTTGAGTGACTTTAGCAGGGTGTCAACTTTTCCATTCGACTCAAAAACCGCATAAATGGTATTGGAAGAACTTGGAGCACAAGCGATTTCGACACGACCTGCTTTGTCTGTATGTGAGTAGGCGGTTGTGAAATTGACGCCATCATCCGTGTATACTACCCTTCCACCCCCTTTATCCGTGGCGGTTTGCGCATAATTTCTCCTGGTACCAATCCAAAGTCTGTTGTCGCTCCCCAGCTCCAAATCCGCCGGAATCATTGAGATGGTATACCCAGGAATTTTGGGCATTACATTAGAAAAGGACACCCCGCCATTCGTGCTTTTCATCAAACCACCGGTGGTTGTTCCATGCCAAGCGCCATTCACATATTGCATGTCGGTAGCGCAATACACCACACTTTTACCAGACTCCGATCGGACGATGATGTCATTTACAAAAAAGTATGTTTTGGTTGCCGCTAACTGCGTAAAGGTCTTGCCTGAGTCGATGCTTTTAAATACCCCAAAACCACGACTACTCGAGGTTGTGGAACCCCAGCCCTCTCCTGTTCCTACGTACATTGTACCTGGGGCATTGGGGTCGAATGCAATACAAGTCACTGTAAGGTTACTCCACAGCCCGGAAGCAAACTTCCATTGACTGCTAGCACTGGTTATATCGTCATTATACCATAAACCACCTGTTACAGCACCAGCCCAAACTTTTTTACCTGTTGATACTGTAGGATCAATCGCCAAGGCACGGGTTCTACCCGCCAAGTTGTTAGGCCCTCGAGAGGTCCAAGTTGTTTTACTTGTACCAGGCATGGCTCTGCGATTCAATACAGGCTCGTTCTGTCGAATCATTTCATCCAACAGCACTTCCGGTGTTGGCCTACCCAACGCAGGATTCATGGTGGCAATCCACTCTTGTTGCCAGAATTTATCGGGTGTGGCTGGGAAACGACTTAAATCATTCTCATTCACTTTTGTAGGCGACACCCTCAATGGAGACTTCTGGGTATGACCACTGATTGATATTCTTCGTGATTGTTTATCAACTCGCTTGAACGTCCGTTCCGTCTTTTTCACAATTTTGTGATACGGAAGGTTGGCATTCTGGGCGTAGATTAGAGAAGAAAAGGAGCAGAAAAGGAAGAAAACAATTCTTTTGGCCATATTAGACCAAAGTTCATCATTCTACCCAAGATTTCCAATAGTGGGGATCTTCCATTTCCATGGCATCCGTGGTGATCATCAACGGATAAAATGGATCGATCATCACCGCAAGCTCTTTGGTTTCCAGTTTTCCTAAACTCTTTTCAACTGTGCCAGGGTGCGGCCCGTGGGGAATCCCTTTTGGATGCAAGCTTATCATTCCACGCTCAACATGCTTGCGACTCATGAAATCGCCGTCTACGTAGTACAAAATCTCATCCGAGTCGATGTTGGAGTGATTGTATGGCGCTGGCACGCTCAAGGGATGGTAATCATACATTCTCGGAACAAAACTGCATATCACAAAATTTCTTCCTTCGAAGGTTTGGTGAATTGGAGGCGGCATGTGCAGACGACCCGTAATGGGTTCAAAATTGTGAATGCTAAACCCATAAGGATACAAATATCCATCCCAACCGATGGCATCAAATGGATGGGTAGCATAGGTATAAGGATAAATCAACCCCTGTTTTTTGATCAATACTCGGAATTCTCCAATTTCATCGTGCGTTTCTAAGTTCTCAGGCAATTTAATATCTCGCTCGCAGTATGGCGAATGTTCCATCAACTGTCCAACTGCATTTTGATATCTTTTCGGAGGATAGATAGGCGTTGGACTTTCCACGAAGAAAATACGATTGTTTTCATCGTTGAAATGCAATTGATAAATGGTGCCCCGGGGAATAACCAAATAGTCTCCGTATTCAAACGGAATATTGCCGTAAATGGTCTTCAAAACACCGGTGCCTTCGTGAATAAACAACACTTCATCGGCATCGGAATTCTTGTAAAAATAATCCGAAAACCCTTGTGTGGGAGCGGCTGAGCCCATGGCAACATCGCTATTCATCAACAAGGTTTTGCGACTTTTCAGGTAATCTGCCTCTGGTTTTGTTTTGAAAGTCAGAAAACTGCGGTGTTGCATGTTTTTCTCCTTCGCGATTTGCGGTTCCACACTCCATGGCTCCCCAATATTTTTAACCAAAGTGGGTGGATGGCAGTGGTAGATTAGCGAGTATAAACTGCTAAATCCTTCGGTACTCACCAATTCTTCAGAATAGAGATTTCCGTCGGGTTTTCTGAATTGGGTATGACGCTTGGCGGGAACTTGGCCCGACTTGTGATAAAATGGCATATCGTTTTACGCTAGAGATGCGAAACTACAAGTTTTTGTCGTCTTCTAAAAATGACCAATGTCATAAACTTGCAATCCCAAAAGGGAAAGATTACATTTGAGTTATGGACATTTTGAATCGATGGCAAAATAAATTGGGTTGCCTGCTGCTATTGATACTTGTGTCGGGATGTACATCTACTGAAAATATTCAAGTAGGTGATAATCAGCCCCCGGGTTACAAGGGCGTGTCTACTCTACGCATTGAAAATTACGTTCAACGCATGTTTATCGATTTGATTGGTCGAGAGGCCACAGACATTGAACGCATTTCTTTTACCAACCAGCTCAAAAAAGCCGAACTCCATGATAGTTGCCGACTAAGACTGGTTGATTTGTTAATGAACGATACAACTTTTCGTGTTGGGGATTCATCGTATCGACATGCATTTGCCCAGCGCATCTACAACATTTCAAAAGCCCGATTTCTGGAAGGGGCATCGGACCCGGACATAGCGCAATTCATCGGTAATTTAAATTTTGCGATCACTGTATCCCGTCTGAACGGAGATTCAATAAACGTTTACAGATATATTGATCTTCGGAAAAAATACGTGAATGTTTTGAACAGTCGATCCGCTCTCAGAAACAATTCCAAAGATTATCGAAACATGTGTGCTGCCATGATGAACAATTCTATTTACGATGGGATAAATATGAACAGCTTCAATTTTGTGAATGCGGTTTTTGATAACTGTTTGCTTCGCAAACCCACAAAAGACGAGTTTGATAGGGCTTATGCGATCATTGAGAGAAACATACCGAAAGAGCTATTTCAGGTTGTATCATCAAACAAAGATGAATTCTGTGATGCAGTGGTGAATTCAGATGCCTTTCACGAAGCACAAATCCGATGGTTTTATTTTGTGTTGGTACAACGAGAAGCGACAACCGCAGAAGTGAGTCGCCTCTTCCCTCTGTTTTACTCAAATCATCGCATAGAAACCATAATAAGTTCCATTGTGATAACTGATGAATATGCTCAATTTTAAACGTGTCTCCACTACTTCCCTGTTCGTTGGTTTACTATCGATGTTACTTTTTGGATGTACCAAAGAGCGAATCATAGGATATGATGTTTCTACAGCGTCTGTTGTTGAGGATAAAAGCAAAAAAACAAAGAAAAAGAACGACGCCGAATTCGTTTCAATTTTATACACCAACCTGTATCAAACGGCCATATCCCCCAATCAACTTTACAAAACACAGAGTGTCATTTATTCCATCGGTGATCAAGATGTGGCCAATGAGATGTTGTTGAGTAACTATTTTAACACCGGGGGCATTACCATTCCATCGAACATCGAAATGCGCACGAATATGGATGACTTTATTATTAATACCTTCAAAAGGTTCTATTTGCGTTATCCCAGCGAAGGAGAAAAAGCGTTTTTCAAACAATATATCAGCAGCAATGCAAACGTCACTGTGGAAATGGTTTACACAGCCTTTGCTTGTAGCGAGGAATATCAATATTATTAAAGAGGAGACATGAACAGAAAGAGTTTTATCACAAAATCAGGCGTTGCTTTGGGTGGAGGATTGCTTGCCCCCTATATATTGCCGTCAGGCCGCTTGTTCGCCAAAACGGGTAGCGTAAAGGCTGACCATGTCGTTTTGGTTATGTTTGCCGGTGGTGTTAGACAGCAAGAAAGTGTTTTAGGTCGTTACCTTGAAGACAGTCAGGGTGTTTCAGGTGCTGCGGGTAATATCATGCCCAATCTTTTTGAAGGCAACGCGCCAGTGAAAAAAATCGCCTATGGTACGAGTGTGGCCGGCAAGCCCAATGGTTCAGAGCCTATTCCCAAGTTGCTCACTCAGTCGATGGAGAAATCTGGCTTGCTTTTTCCAGAAATGAAAGCTCAGAGCGCGGGTCATTATGTGGGATTGAATACCTTGCTTACAGGAAATCCGGGCACCAATCAGGGTTTGAAGGTTAGACCTGCCTACCCTACTATTTTTGAATATTTGAGAAAGCATGCTGGCTTCAAGGCCACTGACACTTGGTTTATTGGTAATGGAATAGGTAATTCAACCCCTCTGTTAAATTCGAGTAATCACAAAGATTATGGCTTGGCTTATGGTGGCAACATGTTCGCCGCGCCTGTTACATTTTCTGCCGCCGGAAAAGAAGTGTTGGGCAATTCTAAAACCTACACCAGAACGGATTTGGAGCCAATGTATTTCATGAAGAATTTCTTGGATCAGAGTTTCGCTTTGACCAAAGATCAGATTAGCAGTGTGAGCAATACAGATGAGGAAAAGACCCAAATCAAAGATTTTATCAAAAGTGTATTTGCCAAACAGCAATCAGGACAATTGGCGATGCCACCGGTCACAGACTCTGGCGATGCATTAAATATGATGTACGCGGCAGAAGTACTCAAAGAATTCAAACCCAAAATGTTGGCTGTCAATATTTCTGGTGTTGACTCTTGCCACTCCAATTTTACTGGGTACTTGCAAAGTTTGCATCGTGCAGACCACATCACAGGTTGGCTGTGGCAACACATCCAAAATAACATTCCTGAAATGGCTGGCAATACCGTTTTTATTGTAGCGCCAGAATGTGGTAGAAACCTAAATCCCAACCCCATTTTAGATCAAAATGATTGGGTGGCATATGACCACAGCGATGCCAACGCCTTGCGTGTTTGGAGTTTGATGTTGGGCAAAGGTGTGCCAAATATTCGCGTTGGTGGTGAAGCACAACCGGTGGGACGGCTAACCGACATAGTGCCTACAATTGCGGATGTTTTCGGTGTACTTGATGATGTGAATAATGCGGGATTGATTGATCCATTGGCCAGAAGTTTATACCAACGAATTTAAATTTTGATGAACAAGCTGAGAATGTTGAATCTGTCCAGTCCCCAACTAATGGTATTATTGGGCTTGTTTTTGTTTTCGGCATGCGAGTCGGACGGACCGACAATCAAAAACCCCTTTCCCAATGGGAAGGACACGCAAACCACAAAGAAAGATACCTGGAATTATCGAACCATTCAAGGATTACATGCCGGCCTGTTTAAGCCAACTTGTGCCAATAGTGGCTGCCACGATGGCAATTTCGAGCCTGACTTTAGAACCGTTGAAAGTAGTTACTACTCCTTGGTGAATCAGCCTATTATCAAACCTGATCTTGCCGGAAAATTCGTATTTATGGTAGTTCCTTTTTCTTCATCCACGAGTATGCTGCCCCACCGCATGGTTGTAGACCTCAACGGCAATTCAGGCATTATGCCTTTGTCGTTGGAGTTGAATAGTAATTATCCGATGGAAAAGGATTCATGGCTGGTTCGACTTAATGATTGGATCGACAATGGAGCGAAGGATTGGGTTGGGCGTACACCGGAAGCCATCGATTTTCCTCCGCAAATTTTGGGTGTTCAATTCCTTGTGAATGGTAACCCTGTGTCGCGTACGGGAAAATATGCAGCGGCGCAAATTCTTGCCGGACAATCCCCGGAAATTTGGATTTCCTTGACGGATGACAAAACCCCCATTAACAATTTAAAAAATGTCACCCTCAACTGGTCTACTGATCCCGCCAATTTCGATAGTACCAAAGAGGTTCCCATGAATGCTGGGCCTAATAAAGACCTGTTAGGCCTACTGAATACAACGACCACCTATTTTTGGAATGCGGTATATGATGGCAGTAAAAATATTGAAAACGATGTAGTTTGGTTTCGAGTTACTGTAAGCGATAGTAAAAATAAAGATTATCGCATTCCGAATCCTAACAGCATGTTTTTGCTTAAAACCTATTTCGCCATAAAGTTTAATTAACATTAGCTATGAGATTGATTTTGTTGATTTTATGTGCTTTGACATTCTTGAATTCCTGTAAATTTGACGATCAATATTCTGGCAGTCCAACCCCCAGTATATCCAACATCAAACTAAACAAATTGAGTTATCAGCAATTTACCGATACAGTGGTCATTTCATTTGATTACAAAGACGGTGATGGCGATTTGGGATTTGAGAGTGCTGATTCCCTATCTGTTGAAATTAAAGACGTTCGTTTCAACAAAGCCGATTATTATCACCTTCAGCCACTATCTCCAGTGGGTGAGAAAATCAACATTTCTGGAACAATTCGCGTGTCGTTGAAAAACATCTTTTTAATTGGCGGTGGCAGTACGGAAAGTACACAATTCCAGGTCAGAATAAAGGACCGAGCGCAACATTGGAGTAATTTGTTGGTTTCCAAATCAATCAGTATTAACAAATAAAGAAATTGTTGAGGTTATTCAAGGGTTGGACCATGATTTTGCTGTGCTTCGTACACAGTGATATCGCTTTGGGACAAACTACAATTACCCAACAAACAGGTCGATACAGAATTTGTAAAGGCAACGTGACTGACTCGGACAAAGCGCTCAACAAATCAGATTACGACCATAATGAAAACAGTACACTGACATTGTCGGTTCCTGGGGCCAAATCTATCTCACTACAGTTTTCAAGTTTTTGTACCGAGAAAGACAATGATGTTCTAAGGATTTTTGACGGCAAAGACACATTCGCAAGTCTTCTGGGTAGTTGGAGTGGCAATGTGGGGCCCGGCACTGTCACGTCTACAGATAGTTTCATCACCCTTCATTTCAAATCGGACAAAAGCATTGCCTGTTCAGGATGGAAAGCGTCTGTGTTGGTAAAAACCAATAAACCAACCCCTTTGAAATTCCTACAAAGTACCGCGGGGATATCATTACCCAATTGCAAGGATTCCATATTGAAATTGGCTACAGACTTTGCCGTGCCATGCGATTCCGTGAATTTGACAAACACCAGTACCTCAGGTCCCAAGTCGATCAAATTAGGGAAAATTAGGGCGTTGAATTGTTTAAATGGATATTCAAGTTTGTTTGAGATAACCATCGCAGGAGGAATCAACCTCAATGGAAACTACAAAATAACGCATTCCCATGGGTATCGAGACTTTTGTGATAGTGTTTATCGAATTCAATCTACCTATGATTTTTCCATTGCCAACTGTCCCATCCTAGCAGAACTCACCAGCACGAAAGACACGATTTGTAAAGGTGACTGCATTAAGCTCACCTTGAAAACTTCGGGGGGCGACTCAACCAAATACAAGTACACCTGGTCTCCCGGCACTCTATCGGGCAAAGGTCCGTTCAATCAGTGTTTGAATGCCAATCGCACTTATACGATAAAGGTTGATGATGGCAGTTCCATTCCCGGATACGACACCCTGTCTATTGTGGTGTTAGATCCTCCAAAAGCCCAGCAAGACACAACGGTTTGTTACTACAATCCCAATTTTTTCCTGCGCGCCACTCCATCGGGTGGTACGTGGAAAGGCAATGGAATCGTCAACGGCAAGACCGGAGAATTTAAACCCAGTGCTGTTTGGGGCACGGTGAAAGTTTGGTATCAAATAGGAAGTTGTGCCGACACAGTATTGGTTACTGTTACCGCACCTTACAATTACGAGAATGTATTTTGTCCGAGCAAAAACAGCTACCCTCTTTACTGGTATGGTCCTGCAGGCGGGGTGTGGACAGGGCCAAAAACCACGTCAACGGGTTTGTTTACTCCCGATACAGCAGGTACATATGTATTGACCTATACTTGGAAGGGATGTATATCGAAGAAAACCGTTTTCGTTCAGGCGATTCAAGTAAAGCAATTCGATACCGTCTGTGAATCCAGTACATCGGCAACATTGACATTTTCTCCGAAAGGATTGTATCCTAATTATTTTGTTGGGCTCACAAATTACTATTACGGCACCTACAATCCATCAGCGATGGGCGGGCCCAAAAATTACAATATCGTTTTTGCAGCCCAAGGCGGATGTAGAGATACCACAGTGTTAACGGTGTTGCCAAGTGATGCTGGATTGAATGATACGTTTTGTCCGACCGCTGGCACACAAATGCTGAAACCGTTTAGGCCCAATACCAATTATTCATGGACAGGCAAAGGAATCAATGGGACGGGCAATATGTACAGTCCTGACTGGTGGACATCCAACTCAAAGTCCAATGTAGACACACTCACGCTCTCTACTCAGAAATGTGCGGATAAAAAATATGTATGGATTACACCCGTTCAAATTTTACAGCCTGACACCCTTGAATTTTGCCTGGAAGACACTTTTACCACCTTTGCCTCCAAAGGCGTTAAAGTATCGGTTCCGGGTGGAGTGTGGATTGGGAATCTTGCGGTTAGAAAGAATGGCTTCGACCCTAGGATTTCCGGTGTTGGCCTGTTCAAAGTGCGCTATTTGAACAAAGGTTGTGAAGATACGTTTGTAGTTAGGGTTAATCCTAAACCAATCATTCAATTGGATACCTCTATATGTATCAATATCAATAGTTTAAATTTGTACAAAAAAGATAATAAGGGTCAATTTTGGGGTGCTGGAATTACGCAATCAAGCGGATTGTTTTCCCCAAACATTGCCGGCGTGGGTAAGCATTTGATTCAATATAAATCTTCACTTGGATGCACCAATAGTTTGTACATAAGGGTGGATACGGCGTCGAAAATCAATTTTACTTATCCGCAGTTTTTGTGCTTCAAAGACTCATTGTTTGCATTGAAAGCGATACCAAGTTCTGGAAATTGGTTGGGGATTGGCGTGATCGATTCTTTTTTCAATCCCGGAACAGCGAAACAAGGCGTTCACAAAATCCAATACTCAGTTCAAACTGGGGCCTGTCTTTCCCGAGACTCCCTTACAATAACGGTAAATGCCCCTTTAAATCTTATTATATCGCCCAAAAGCGATAGTGTGTGCTTTGGTAAGATATTAACTTTTGAAGCCACGACATCAGGTGGATTGGTAGGCAAACACGATTTGCGATGGTCTCATGGACAAACGGGGAATAAAACTTTTTACATCGCCAATCAAAGCAGTTTGCTTGTTTGCAAGGTTTCTGACGGCTGTTCTGACGATGCGTTAGATACCGCAAAAATTCACGTTCACCCCCGGGTTTGGGCTGTATCATCCGTCAGCGATACGGTATGTAGAGGATTAAAAGGCTGGGCCAAAATTACTTTGGGTAATGGACATCCGGTGAGGAATCTTTGGTCCCACGATGCATCCTACAACAAAGATACCTTGTGGGCCTTTGCTGACAACTCGTATAGAGTCACGATGGCAGATGAAATTACGGGTTGCACTGGTGATACCAGCATTGAAATTCCGGGTTATAAGGCCATTCAAGCGGCATTTTCAGTGCAGAAACAAACTCAGGACGATTGTTTAAGCCCATTGGACGTGTCGGCCACATTTTTCAATCAATGCTCGGGTGGTACCCGTGGCACATGGTTCTGGGGCGATGGAACTTCCACGGCTTTCTCTCCTACTTTGAATCCTGTTCATACTTTTGATGGTCGATTAGAAAGTTACAAGATTGTGTTAGCCATTTCCAATGACGGCGGCTGTTCAGATACCGCAATAAAAGAAATCTGTTATCACGATACTGTGATCCTCTATCTTCCCAACGTATTTACTCCCAACGGTGATGGGTTAAATGACAATTACCAACCCGCCATTTATGGTGCAACTGAATATCGTTTGATGATTTTTAATCGTTGGGGTGAATTGGTTTTTCAGTCAACGGATGCCAAATCGGTTTGGGATGGTAAATGTCGCGACAAGGACGCACCAGAGGGAGTTTATGCTGTGGTTATTCAATACAAGGGACAACGACAGTCAAAAAGATTCTCGAGAAGTTCTGTCACATTGATGCGTCCCAAGTCACCATAATTAACGAAATTCGTCGCATGTTCAGCGTGAATTGGGTATATGGTATGTGGGCCGAAGAATTCCGCTGCAAGATGATTGGCGGGATTTTTAAGGGAGCCATCAGCTTTGACAAAGACACCCTATTCCTTCAATTCGTAGATAACAAAAGAAATAATTTCACAATTGAGTGTAAATTTATTGATGGTCACCTCTTGTTATTGCCCAGTGATAAGGAATTCGACCGGAGCGATTCCAAAAAAGGCATTATTCAATTCAAGGAAGTTGAGAATTACACGGTAAATCAAATTTATTATGATCCTTTTGATCGCTGGATTTGCATTGATTTCAGTCATGACTTTCAACTTTGGATGAAGGGATTCGGCAAATTTGGAAACGTGCTTCTTCGACAAAAGGGGGAATCTGAAACCCATTCCATATTTCGTTTATCGTTAAAATCAGATTGGGAATTCCAATACCCAAACTTTGAACTTCACGCTGAGACCAAATCGGATGCCCCTGATGTAAAATCAGGACAAGAATGGCTAGCTTGGGGATTGTCTGAAAAGCCGACCCAGCTATCGAGTTTGGTGGCCGCTCAGTTGAATTTTTTAAGGGAGCATTACTTTCAAAAAAACAAAGCTCAACTCAAAGAAAATCTCGAGCGGAAAATCAAACACTTGAGAAAAATTCTGAACGAATCGAAAAAAAGACTTTCAGAAATAGGTGAGCGTAGAAGTTACAAGGAGCTTGGCGACCTGATTCTCGCCCATGCGCATGCACTGAAACCAGGTTTGTCTAAAGCGTTAATCACCGATTATTATACTGATCAACGTATTTGGATTAAGCTCAATCCTGAACTGTCGGCCTCGGACAATGCCAAAAAATATTATGGCAAGGCAAAAAACGAGGTCATTGAACAGAAAAAACTACAGGATCAAATCATCGTTACCGAAAAGAATTTATTTGAATCCGAATTGAAATTAGAGGGCGTACTTCTTGCACAGGACTTCAAAGGATTGAAGTCGTTTCAGAAAACGATGACGAAAGTCCAAGCGCAATCTGATACGGCACCCTACCGACTATACGAACACCAAGGTTATCAAATTTGGGTAGGTAAAAACAATAAATCCAACGACCAAATGTTGCGTTTGAGTCAAAAAAATGATCTTTGGTTACATGCAAAAGACGTTGCGGGTTCACACGTCATTATTCGAAAAAAAGGACCGAACTATCCCCAAGCGGTGATTGATTTTGCCGCCAATTTGGCCGCAAAGAATTCCAAAGCAAAAACCCAAAACGTTGTTCCGGTCATTGCCGTGTTGCGAAAATTTGTATCCAAACCCAAAAATGCCGCTCCCGGTGAAGTAAGCCTTCAAAAGGAGGACATCGTTGATGCCTTCCTTGGGTAATTGAAATGCCTAAATCAGAGATTAAAGAACCAATCGTTGGTTTTGTTAACAGCGGTATATTGGCCTTTTTCATTGACCAAGACTTGAGCTAGCGCATATTCTGCGTCATGTTCGAAGAACAACCAAGCATTATTTTCCTGAAGCCATGGCAATATTTGTTTTTTCTCTTCCATGGTAATCAGGGGTTGAACATCATAACCGATGACATAATTCACAGGGACGTGAGCGGCGGCCGGTATCAAATCGGCCATGTACATCAATTTGTAATTGGGCCCGTGTATGATGGGAGCAATCATTCCAAATGTATGTCCATTGAAGACTTTCACCTCCACACAATCCGCTAGGATATCGCCTTCCCCCACAAAATTCAACACCCCCAACTCGTTCAATATCAAGTAATTTTCTGGCAAAAAAGAGGGACGTTCCCTGTCGTTTGGATTCAACGCATGTTCCCATTGCGTTTTCGTAACATGATACTTGGCCTTTGGAAACTTCGGAACCAACTGTCCATCCTCTCCCCTTACTACAGCTCCACCGCAGTGATCGAAATGCAAATGCGTGAGCAAAACATCGGTGATATCCGATGAACGCAACCCCAATTGAGACAAAGAATGGTCCAAGGAATAGTCACCATTCAAATAATAGTAACCAAAGAATTTTTCCGACTGCTTATTGCCAATCCCCGTATCAATTAAAATCTTGCGATCGCCCGATTCTATCAACAGGCAGCGCATCGCCCAATTGCATAAGTTATTTTCGTCGGCCGGAACCCATTTCTGCCACAATACTTTGGGTACTACCCCAAACATGGCCCCGCCATCCAATTTGAAATTACCACTGTGAACGATATGGATTTTCATCATTAGAAATCGTGATATACGTCGGTTAATGCTTCATGTCCATTTTCGGTAATCAAAATCGTATGCTCAAATTGGGCACTCAATTTACCGTCGATGGTTCTGGCTGTCCAACCATCCCTGCGATCTACTTTCGCCCGAGCTTTTCCCGCATTAATCATAGGTTCGATAGTGAAAATCATACCGGGTTTCAGAACGGGTCCGGTATTGGCATCGGCGATGTGGGCAACATCGGGTGCTTCGTGAAATTTCAATCCAACACCGTGCCCACAGAATTCATAAACCACTGAATAGCCATGTTTTTGAGCATATTGTGCGATATGATATCCAATGTTATTCAATCGATTACCCGGGAAACACTGCTGCATACCTACATGCAAACATTCTTTGGTTGTTTCAACCAATCGCTTGGCATAATCACTCACCTCTCCCGCATAGTACATTTTACACGTATCACCATAAAACCCATTCAAAATGGTTGTTACATCAATGTTTACGATGTCGCCATGTTCAATGATTGTATCATTAGGCACGCCATGACAAATCACATCATTGGGTGAAATGCAGCATGAGTGTTTGTAACCCCGGTATCCTTTGGTTGCGGGTATGGCGCCATGATCACGGACAAATTCTTCACATTTTTTATCGATGTCAATGGTTTTCATGCCGGGAACTACAAATTGTTCCAGGTATTTTAGGGTTTCGGCAGCCAGGTGGGCACTTTTACGAATACCCTCAATTTGCTCAGCAGTTTTTATTACAATAGAAGACACGATAAATTGGTTTAATTCCCTTTTGAAATGGCTTGAATAACGTCTTGTTTGGTGATAATATGCCAGTTTCCGCCCATATCCATCATGAGGACAGCGGCATTTTGTGCATTGATTTTTCCGGAAACCTCTTCAATCGTTGCCATATGAGAAACGATGGGATACGGTTTGTCCATGATATCCGATACTGGCTGATTCATCAACGCTCTGTTTCTCAGTAGTTCGGCATACAAATGCGCATCTTCTACGGCACCTACGAATTCATTATTGACATCCTTGACAGGTAATTGAGAAACACTGTATTTCTGCATCAAACCGATCACGTGTTCACAGCTGTCTGATGGTTTTACACTCAACAATGGCAATTGGGCATGATTGGCAATCAAGTCCAAGGCTGTGGTTAATGGCTTGGGGGATATGAATCCACGATCCCGCATCCAGTCTTCATTGTACATTTTACCCAAATACCTTGTGCCATGATCGTGAAAAATCACCACTACAACATCGGAAGGTTTAAATTGATCTTTCATTTGCAACAGTCCCGCCAAGGCAGATCCTGCGCTATTCCCCACAAAAATTCCCTCTTCCCTTGGAATTCTACGGGTCATCACCGCAGCATCCTTGTCTGTTACCTTTTCAAAATGGTCGATAATACTAAAATCCACATTGGCTGGTAGAAAATCCTCACCAATTCCCTCGGTGATGTAAGGGTAAATTTCGTTTTTATCAAAAATCCCAGTCTCCTTGTATTTTTTGAAGACAGAACCATAGGTGTCGATTCCCAGTATTTTGATGGCAGGGTTCTTTTCCTTTAAAAATTTGCCCGTACCACAAATGGTGCCTCCAGTTCCCACACCTACCACCAAATGGGTAATTTTCCCATCAGTTTGAGACCAAATTTCTGGACCCGTTTGTTCGTAGTGCGCCTTGGAATTGCTGAGATTATCGTACTGATTGGGTTTCCACGCATTCGGGATCTCATTGGCCAATCGAGTACTCACGCTGTAGTAACTGCGTGGATCCTCTGGTTCTACATCGGTAGGACAAACAATGACCTCTGCGCCGAAGGCTTTCAATGCATCAACCTTTTCTTTGCTCTGTTTATCGGTAGTGGTAAAAATACAACGATACCCTTTTATCACTGCGGCAATCGCCAATCCCATTCCCGTGTTTCCACTGGTACCCTCGATGATCACGCCTCCGGGTTTCAAAGCGCCACTCGCCTCGGCATCTTCAATCATTTTGAGCGCCATGCGATCTTTGATAGAATTTCCTGGATTGGTGGTCTCAACCTTGGCATAAACCGTGCATGGCAAATCCTTGGTGATTGCATTGAGTTTCACCATGGGTGTATTTCCAATGGTTTCCAAGATGTTTTGATAGACCCGCATAATACCGCAAATTTACCCTTCTATGTCGGCTTTTTTAGAAAAAACAACAATTCTGTACTCCGAAACCCGCGGATTGGTAGGTTGTCTACAAAAACAGTGGTAATTTGGCCTCCGCAATGAATACGATGAAAACTTGCCTGGTCATTCCTTGTTACAACGAGGCTTCGCGAATTCAATCGGCAGCGTTTACATCTGCACTTGAATCAGACTTGGGCTTGCACTACATATTTGTAAATGATGGTAGCAAAGACCAAACTTTGACTGTGCTACAAGAATATCGAGACTCATTGAATGAGGACTTAAAATCTCGGGTTAGCATTATATCGTACAAAGACAATAAAGGCAAATCAAATGCTGTATTGACGGGCCTTAACTCCGCATATTCAGCCATAAATAACACAGCCGATTTGATGGAGAATGAAGGTTTGGTTCGTATAGGTTTTGATCGCATACAAGCCGATTATGTAGGCTTTTGGGATGCTGATTTGGCCACGCCGCTATCAGAAATCCAATGGTTTTATCAATTCTCATCCAACACGTCCACAAAACCCCTATTGATGATTGGATCGCGGGTGGCGCGACTGGGTGCCAACATTGAAAGGACATTGTTCCGTCATTATTCGGGACGACTGTTTGCTACGTTGATCAGTCAAGGATTGGGATGGAAAGTGCACGATACACAGTGCGGAGCGAAATTAATGGATCCATCCATCATCCCAATTTGTTTTAACCAACCTTTTAAAACGGCGTGGTTGTTCGATGTAGAAATGCTGCTACGACTTCAGATACATTTCGGTAAAGCCGCTGAAAACATGGTTTTGGAGGTACCCATCCGTACCTGGAAAGACATTAAAGGCTCAAAAATCGGTTGGGGTGATTTCATCAAGGTGCCCTACCAGATTTGGAACGTGTTCAACACGTACAAGAAGCTCAAATAGTTAGACTTTTCAGAGTGTTAGCGCAAATCGAATTTGCGCCAGATGATGTTCCCCGTGCCAAGCATACAGTCGGATTAGATCACTCAAACTCATAACCCTGCCCGATTCTGGATGTACCATAGTTTTGGCCAAATGGGTGGCCGGATCTTTCAGTGCCTCGAGTAAAAGCAAAGACCATTTCTGGTGCAACCCCAATAAAATCAAATAACTTGCTTCGTGATGAAACTGGGCATCCGGTGTTTCAGCCCATGCATTTTCATCGTAAGGTTGTATCAAATCTTGGTCTTGGGTTAAAATATGTTTGGTTCTTACATAGGCATTCAAATGAGCATCCGCCAAATGATGAACGATTTGACGCAGATTCCAACCGCCTTCTCTGTAGCTCTGATCCCATTGAGATTCTGTAATGGTTGAAATCACTTTTGCTAATTCTGTTGGGAATTGCTGAATCACCATAACATCATTGAGCAAAGAGCCCAATGAGACTGAAGCATCCCAATCGAAGGGTGGTAAGTCTAGGCTGTTCAACATATCAATTGATCCATTCAAAACCAGTGTATGGCACCAGTACCTCAGGCACTTTGATTCCGTCTGGTGTTTGGTTATTTTCTAACAATGCCGCCACAATCCTAGGCAGCGCCAAAGCAGAGCCATTCAAGCTGTGTGCGAGTTCTGTTTTACCTTCAGAATTCCTGAAGCGACATTTAAGTCGATTGGTTTGAAATGTCTCAAAGTTGCTGACCGAACTGCACTCTAACCATTTTTCTTGAGCCGCTGACCAAACTTCCATATCGTAGGTTTTCGCACTCGTAAAGCCCATATCGCCGCCACATAATAACAATACACGGTAATGCAATCCTAATTTCTGCAATAAACCTTGCACGTAGCTCGACATGTCTTCAAGAACACCATAAGAGCTTTCGGGTTTTACAATTTGAACGATTTCTACTTTATCAAATTGATGTAATCTGTTAAGTCCACGAACATGAGCTCCATAACTACCCGCTTCCCTGCGGAAACAAGGCGTATAACCCGCATTCTTGATTGGAAGTTGGCTTTCATTCAATATAACATCACGGTAAAAATTGGTGATTGGTACCTCTGCGGTGGGAATTAAATACAAATCATCCACGCCACAGTGATACATCTGCCCTTCTTTGTCGGGAAGTTGCCCTGTTCCATATCCACTATCCGCGTTCACCAACAAAGGAGGCTGAACTTCCATATAACCAGCCTTGCCGGCTTCATTTAGGAAAAATTGAATGAGTGCACGCTGGAAAATCGCTCCTTTTCCCTTGTAAACGGGGAACCCTGCACCCGTTAATTTCACCCCCAATTCAAAATCGATAATGTCATATTTCGCCGCTAACTCCCAATGAGGCAATGACTGGGCCGACAAATCCGGTTTTTGGCCCCACAGCAATACTTCAAGATTGTCCTCGGGTGTTTTACCCACTGGCACTTCAGCAGAAGGCGTATTGGGAATCGTGAGCAACAATTGTATTAAATTCTGGTCTGCAGCCTCAACTTCAGCCTCCAAGGATTTTAATTGTTCCTTGATTTCAGCGGATTCAGCCTTGAGTGCATCGCCTGCTTCGCGTTGACCCGTTTTATACATTTCACCGATTTGGGATGTCAGCTGATTTCCTTTCGACTGCAAAGTTTCCATCTCTGTGCGCTTGGCTCGGTTTTTCTCATCCAATTCAAGCACTTGGTTTATCAATGTCTTTCCATCTAATCCACGGATACTCAAGCGGGCCGCCAAGTCATCTGCGTTCTTTCTTATATTGGCAATCTGTAACATATTATCGTTTGCGAATTTCGTTAATTATTTTCAGGTCTGTGTTTGTTTTTTCCTAGGCTTGGCGCACCATTACCCCCAATGATTTTGCGATGTCTTCCGCTTTGGAAAGTGCAGGTCCTAAATCGTTAGGAATTTGACCATCCAATATCAGCTCTCGGATGGCATCCTTGATTTTACCTATGTCTTGTGGATCTTTAATTTCAAAATGAGTTTTAATATGGTTTCCCGTTAAAACAGGTTGCCAATTGCGCAGCTCATCTTTTGCCAACACTTCATTGATTTTTTCTTGTACCAAAACCAAATTCTTCAAGTGTTTTTCAACCTTTGCTTCGTTTTTGCTTGTGATGTCGGCACGACATAAAGTAACCAAATCTGTTACGTGCTCACCGGCGTCCACAATCAAACGTCGAACCGCACTATCTGTAACCGTTTCTTTCGACAGTACAATGGGCCTCAGATGCAATAACACCAATTTGCTCACATACCGCATTTTCTCGTCGAGAGGTAATCTCATACGTTTGAAAATGCCTTTCACCATCCGCGAGCCCCGGTCTTCATGTCCGTGGAATGTCCACCCTACTTTGGGATCAAAACGTTTGGTAGCGGGTTTGGCGATGTCGTGAAGAATGGCTGCCCACCTAAGCCACAAATTGTCTGTTAACTCACAGATGTTGTCGAGAACTTGCAAAGTGTGGTAAAAATTGTCTTTGTGCGATTTTCCGTTGCGAGTCTCAACCCCATGCAAGGCCATCATTTCAGGAAAAATGAGGCTCAACAAACCCGTCTTCGACATCATTTCAAATGCGCGACTGGGTTTTGTTCCCAAAATCATTCCATTGAGTTCGTCTGTGATTCTCTCCTGAGAGACAATTTCAATGCGATTTACGTTCTGTTTAATGGCCTCGAACGTCTTTAATTCGATGCGAAAATTCAGCCTCGATGCAAAGCGAATGGCCCTCAACATTCTCAATGGATCATCATCAAAAGTAATGTCGGGATTATTGCAAGTTCGGATAATTCCGTTTTGCAAATCTTGCACTCCATTGAAAGGATCATACAATTCGCCATAGTTATCGCTATTAAGCGATAAATACATTGCATTTATAGTGAAATCTCTCCTATTTTGATCGTCCTCCAGTGTTCCATTCTCCACCACGGGCTTTCGAGAGTCCCTGCGATAGCTCTCTTTTCTCGCTCCTATAAATTCGATAATCCAATCATCAAACTTAATTTGGGCCGTACCAAAATTCCTGAATACACTGAGGCTACAATCATTATTGAACTGTTTAGCCACTGCTTGTGCAAAATCAACACCGTTACCGACAACTACGATATCAATATCTTTATTCTCTCGCTTCAGAATTGAATCTCTCACAAATCCACCCACGACCCATGCACGCAGATTGAGTGTGTCGGCGGTCTTGCCGATGAGTTCAAATATGGGATTATCAAGAGGTGATTGCACACAGCAAAGATAGCACACCCTATATTTGTTGCCATGCGATTTTCAATAAATGCAAACCGCGGAATTTATTTTGGATTTATCGCCATTTTGTTGGTAGGCGTTTTACTTTTTCCAATCACCCACTCAGGAGATGGTTGGGGTTATGCCGCCGATACGTTAGAATTTGAGGGCAATATTAAATACCTATTGTCCCCACACCACCTGTTGTACATGCCCTGGTGCTCATTCTGGCTACCCATCATCAGATTTTTTCACATTGAACCGATTGCCGGTTTTACTTGCATAAACTTCATTCTATGTGTCCTCACGCTAGAGGTTTTGCGTTTGTGGCTTCTCAAATTAAACACAGCAGCATCCACTGCACAATCACTCATCTGGTTTCTTTTGGGATCCTTTGGTTTATTGCGATTTGCCTTCGACAACGAAACATATATTGTGCCCCTATTTATGGCTTTATGGGGAAGTTACCGTATTGAAATCCGAAAAGATAAGAACTCTATCTTGGGTTGGATTTCACTTGCTTTTGCGGTATTGTTTCATCAATCCTACATTTTTTGGTTTATCGCCTATGCCATATCGAATTTCAGGAAAGCCCAATGGATTTTCCCTGTTTTGTCGGGCGGACTGATCCTTCTCGCCTACCTCTTGGCCGCTTATTCGAGCAATGAGGGTATCGGCAACTACGTTGTTCACGATGTCAATCAAGGACTTGTTGATACTCAAATAGGTCCAATGAACTTTTTATTTACAGCGGTCAACCTCGTTCGCACCATAATCCAAATTCATGGATCCATCCTGTTTATTGTTTCAGATTGGCGTTTGTTGTCGATCACAGGGTTTTTGGGACTTTTCCTGTTGTTTATCTCTTTCTTGGCCTTCATTTGGACACAACAATCTCATCGAAAAAACCAGACCACCAAAACACACATTTTCAAGGGAACTTTATCTTGGGTTTTCTTTCTCCAATTGGGTTTCGCATTCTACAGTGTAGGAAATGCTGAATTCATGTTGATGTTGTTGCCTTTGGCAATCCTATTGATGGCGAGAGTGGGTTTATTTTCGTCCAATGAAAAAACCGTTAAACCATTAGTGGGTATAACCATCGGAACCTGGGTGTACAATTCAGTTTTTGCACTCATCCCACTTTTTCTCGGCTCCAATTCCGATGCAGAACGGTTGGCTGAAATTCTCAACCAAAAAATACCGACAAACAATACGAAGAAGTTTGTCTTGATATCCGATGAGGCCAAATCAATAGAAAATGCTTGGGAGTACATCGCCCGAACGAATGGTAATGAACCAACCAAAAATGTCCTTTTTAATCTAGGTTCATCGGAAAAAGACATTAAAGAACTGAAATATTTAGCGAAGGATCCGCATGTGGAAATACTCATTCACAACACGTTTGTGTTAAGTTCAATGCATAGTCGAGCAACAGCCAGAAAAAATCCACTGCTGGAGCGTTGGATCAGCGAACAACAATGGGAGCCTTGGCAAACAACCCATATTGAATCCCCGCGGAGAGAAATTTCCCTGCAGCGTTTAAGAAAGTGATTGATTGAATTCGTAAGCTTCAATTTGTCGCAAAGTGCGATTTTCCAACTTACAAATACTACCACCAAATTTTTGAATCAATCGATAATCGTGTGTTGCCATTAAAATCGCGGTGCCCTCACGAGCGATGGACTTCAGCAAAGTCATAATTTCATCACTCACTTCAGGATCCAAATTCCCTGTAGGTTCGTCGGCCAACAACACTTTGGGCTCATTCAACAAAGCACGAGCAATAACGAGTCGCTGTTGCTCGCCCCCACTCAACTCTGCAGGTATTTTATAATCTTTGGTTTGCAAACCCACTTTTTCTAAGACGGCCTTACAGCGTGCAAGCATTTCGTGTTTGTTGGTCCAACCCGTTGCGCGCAATACAAACAGTAAATTCTCCAAAACATTTCTGTCTGTGAGTAACTGAAAATCTTGGAATACAATTCCCAACTTACGTCTGAGAAATGGTACATCTTTTTTATTCAGTCCTGTCAAGGAATACCCTGCGATGTTCGCTTCTCCATCAATCAACGGGAGTTCACCGTACAGTGTTTTCAATAACGACGACTTACCTGAGCCAGTCCTCCCAATCAAATATACAAACTCACCCTCCGATACTTGAAGGCTGACATCCTGCAATATGGCAATGCTACCCTGGTGAATGGTGGCTTTGGATATACTTATTGGATTTTCCACAAGTCAAAAATAAAACACCTACGCCCCACATATCCATTCAGTTTTACACAGTTTTCATTTGTGTATTTTATTGGACTTCTTTACCAATTGATGGGTTGTTCACCTTGCTGCAAAAGATATTCGTTCACCCGCGAAAAGGGTTTAGATCCAAAAAAACCGCGGTGGGCCGACAGTGGACTCGGGTGCACTCCTTCGATAATGTGATGTCGATCCTTGCTGATGAGAGACTTGTATGCCCCAGCCGATTTGCCCCACAGTACAAAAACGACCCCTTTTCTGTGTTCATTGATGCAGTTAATTACCTGCATGATTAGGGGCTCCCAGCCTAAGTTCTGATGCGATAACGGCTCCCCCTCCCTTACCGATAACAATGTATTGAGCAATAACACCCCTTGCCTTGCCCATACCGATAAATCTCCCTTGTTTTGAATGGCCAATGGTACGGATAATTGCACATCGGATTGTAGTTCCTTCAACAAATTTCTCAATGAAGGCGGCCAATTCACACCAGTATTCACGCTGAAGGCCAATCCATTGGCTTGTCCCTGTTGATGGTATGGATCTTGACCCAAGATCACGCAACGAACTGATTGCAACGGCGTCAGTTCCAGCGCCCTGAATCGCAGCGTTGAGGGAGGGTAAACGGAATAGCCCTTTTCCTCATCTAATTCAATGTGTTTTGAAATTTTCTGGTATTCCGAACCAGTAAAATAGGCGTCTAGTGTTTGATTCCAGGCAAGAGCCGCATCGGTCCAAAGGGGTTTCTCAGATGCTTCCATGCCAAACTCGTTAATTCAACAGATCTTCCAACTCTTCCAGGTTGAGACTTGACAATATTGAATCTTCATCGGGTATCACACTTTCTGCCAAGGCTGCTTTCTTCGCTTGAAGGGCCAAAATCTTTTCCTCAATGGTGTCTTTGGTGATGAATTTATAAGAAAATACGGGTTTGTCTTGTCCGATGCGATGCGCCCGGTCTTCGGCTTGTTTCATGGTAAAGGGGTTCCACCATGGATCCGCTAGGAAGACGTAATCTGCTGCTGTCAAATTCAGCCCACTGTTTCCAGCACGCAAACTCAGTAGGAAAACACGCTTTTTATCGTCGTTTTGAAATAAATCAATCTGATGCTGTCTTTCCTTTTCATCCATTGAACCATCCAAGTAACAGTAATCCACGCCTTGTTGCTCAAAGATATCCTCGAACACTTTCAGGTATCCCACAAACTGAGAAAAGAACAATACTTTGTGCCCATTGGCCACTGCGCGTAGCAACATGCGCATGATCTCGTCATCTTTCCCGCTACCACCTTCATAATTTACATCTTTCAGGGTTGGGTTCAAGGCGATTTGACGTAAATGCATCAGTCCATTGAATATTTTGAGCCTTGATTTTGAAATGCCTAACTCGGTTACGTGGTTTAATATTTCATTTCGATATTGGCTCTTGACCGATTCGTATAGTTCGGCCTGCTCAACACTCATCTCGCAGAAATGTACTTTTTCAATTTTTGGCGGCAATTCTTTCATTACCTGTTTTTTCGTTCTGCGAAGTACAAATGGATCAATCAACTTACGCAATTCCTCTGTTTTTTGAGGATTTGCCCCCTTTTCTATGGGTTTGATAAATTGTTTCTCAAAGTAGGTGTAACTGCCGAGCAACCCAGGATTCAGGAAGTTCATTTGACTCCAAATATCGAGCAGCGTATTTTCAATCGGCGTGCCTGTTAGAGCGATTCTACTTTTCGACTGAAGCTTTAACAACGCTCTTGAGGTTTGTGATGAAGGATTTTTAATGGCTTGACTTTCATCCAACACAATACAATTGAAACGATAATTGCGTAAAATTTCAATGTCGTTGCGCATGGTACCGTACGACATAACAACCAAATCCAGCTGACTGAAAGAAGGGATTAACTTCTGTCGGCTCAACCCCGAGTACAAGCAGGTCTTCAAATTGGGACAGAATTTCGCGGACTCTGACATCCAGTTATACAGCAAGGATTTGGGGGCGATGATCAAAATGGGACCATGATGCATTGCCTCAGGTGGTAAGGGTTTATTATCAGCACTGTTTGTCAAGGGTTTCTCTGATTCCGACACCATCATAGACGGACCATTGGATACCAGACCCAGTTGCTGACTCAGTTCTCTTTCCTTTCGATACTCCAAGGCGAGCGTCTGTAGGTGTGCCAACGTCTGAATGGTTTTTCCCAAACCCATGTCATCCGCCAACAATGCCCCAAACCGATTTTGTTGCATGAATCGAATCCAGCTATAGCCTTCACGTTGGTAGTTGCGCAATTCACCTTTAAAATCCTCTGGCATTTCCGCGGTTGGGATGGTGCCGCGGTGCAGCGCTTCTGTCCAATCGGGCGTTGGTGGTGCTTCGTTCAAATACTCATCAAAATCTGCCAACAGGGACACATGGATATTCCTCACACGGTAGGCTTCATCGTGAACATCCGCTAAATTCACAATTTGCGCAAATTGATTAAACCATTCGGCAGGCAAAATCACCACTTTGCCGTTGGGCAAAACATATTCCCGTCGCTTCTCCAGGATGTTCTTACGCAGTTTGATGAAGGGTATTTCAAAACCCTCCAGTTTTACGATTGCGTGTACGTCAAACCAATCGATGCCATTTTTAACGGTGACAATCAACTGTATGCTTCCCAAGTAGAACTGCGTTGAACCGTCTTCCTGCTGAATTTCAAAACCAGCACGCTCCAAGGCTCCCCGATTTTCATTGACCCACGAAACGATATCAAATGCATTTAAATCATGAGAGTCCAACGAAAACAAACTGCCATTGGTCTGAATCAGTCCTAATTCTTTTAAAGTTTCAATTTTCTGTTTTTCAACAGAATAGAGTCGCTTAATTCGATGAAAAGTATAAGTATTTTCTCTTTCCTCTAATCGGACGTTAACTTTCTTGTTTACATGGTAAGGAAAAACCCAGTTTCCGTATTTCATGTACAATACCAAATGCGGATTCTCCCAGTTGGAGGTCAGTTTAAGCAATGGCTGAACTTCCAATTGATCCGTTAC
>VFQT010000470.1_pt1 | contig 59011 bp, 42 predicted proteins | sample 3512381 | NCBI WGS metagenome assembly VFQT01 (sample SAMN10412376, study PRJNA504923) | tailings metagenome | isolation source: Relicate 2 Philex TSF3 active mining site | place: Philippines: Tuba, Benguet | collected 2017-08-29
TCTTCGGCACACTCTGGACCCTCACCTTCTCCCTCCTCGCCCGCCGCTGCCACCGCCGAGCCCAGATGGGGTGAGGAAGTTTTAATTCTGTAAATATTCCTTGTGCCACCGTCTATGTTTTAATAAATTAGATGATTCATGAAGAAGCCGAATTGCTCAATGCCGAGGATCATCGATGGCACGCCCTGCTTCAGAACATCCGACTGAACTGGAACTCAGCATCCTGAAAATTCTCTGGCAAGCTGCCCCAAAAACTGTCGACCAGGTTCGAGAATCCCTGGCGAAAAACGGACGTGACCTTAGCCACAGTTCCGTCATCACGATCATGAACATCATGGTTCGCAAACGCTACCTGAAGCGAAAGAAGAACGGCCGCGCGCTGGAGTTTACTCCGCTGGTCGAAGAAGACCGTGTTGGACGCAGCATGCTGAAAGATCTGATTCATCGAGTTTATGACGGCTCTGCTCAATCACTGGTTCTGCATCTTCTGGAAACAGCCGACGTTGACACGGACGAATTGTCCGCGATCCGACAACTCATCAATCGTAAGGCGAAGGAGCTGAACCAGTGATCGACTCCGTCATCGATTCTGAAAACTGCCAGACTGTCGCATTCAGTCTGTTCCACACGATCTGGACCGGCTCGCTGATTGGTGCTCTGGCCCTCATCATGAACCGATTCAGATGGCGATCGGCGGCGTTGCAGTATCGGGCAAATGCCGTCGCTCTCTTACTCCTTGTCGTGTGTCTGTTCTCAGCCCTCTGGTACTCACGAAATGCAGTTTCCTGCTCTTTAAAGATCTCGCGTCATCCTTTTGATCAATCGATCAAGGTGTCTGAGAACAACCAGACGGAATCGCCCGAGGCAACCCAACGGCCCTCCATCCCCTATACACCGCACGGCGATTTCATTCCAGACGATCAGAATGTTGCTGGCGAAACTCGGACCGGTCTTTCGGCGCGATCAGGCGCAGTCACGACTGAACGCTCAAACAAACTTCGCGAACTGCTGTTCATTGTTGTCACATTCTCGTACCTGCTGGGTGTCGGGCTGATGCTGGCAAGGCTGCTCCCAGGATTCCACCGCGGATGGCAACTGAAGACTTCCATGCAGCCGATCAAAGATCCAGTATTGGTCCGCTGTCTTCAGGATCAAGCAAGTCGCATGGCATTGCGAGCGATGCCGGTTGTGGCGACCTGTGACCGAATCGGCGTCCCCGTCGTTACCGGCCTTTTTCGTCCGGTGGTCCTGCTGCCGGATTCCCTTCTCAGCCAACTGACTGTTACGCAACTGGCGTCCATTGTGGCTCACGAGTTTGGACATATTAGACGCCTTGACCACGTGGTGATTGTTTTACAGCGACTGATTGAAGCAATCCTGTTCTTCCACCCGACCACTTGGTACCTCTCGCGCCAGTTGAGCATCCTTCGGGAAGATGCCTGTGATGACCAAGTGCTGTTGGCTGGCACCGATCCGCTGATCTATGCCACGTCACTGCTCAGAGTCGCAGAATTGCAGCAGCCAGATTCACAGGAGCTCCAGAAGCTGGTCGTTGCAGCACATCAGGGAAACATGTCTGTCCTGCGACGTCGAATTGAAAGGATTCTCTCTAACCAACCACATGAGTTTCTTCCTGCTCAGCCTGGCCCAGCGCTGTTGTTCATCGCTTGCCTGCTGATGGTCGTGCAGATTGCTGCGGGATCTTCCGCAATTCGCACGAACGCAAACCAGGAACTGGCCAAAGAGCAGCCCGTGCAAACTCTGGGAAATCTGGACGAAGTTCCTTTGCGACTACCGGTTCCCGCAACACCCGGCGAGATCACTGACACTGACGGAAAACGACTGCCCGACGGCATGATCCAAAGGTTTGGCTCCAGAAGATATCGCACGGGAGCCACGGCCTGGCAAACGGTGATGTTCTCACAGAACAGTGAATGGATCTGGTGCAAGGGAAACGGACTTACTGTCATTCACCGCGACACAGGATTCGTGATTCCAGGCAGCCAGCTTGGACTCGACAATCGTGGAGTCCCGGCCATGGATGTTTCGACCGTTGCCAATCGAGTCGCGGTCGTCGCAAGCTCAGCTCCCATTCGAATGGCCGATTCTTCTGAACTCCGAATCGACCAGTCCCTGGTGATGTTTGACAGCAATACTGGAATCCGCGTCGATGAATTCCACTTACCATCAGGGAGCCAGTTGATAACGAACATTGCACTAAGCAGAGATGCCCGATACGCGGCAACGATCATGTATCAGACCGTCCAGATATGGGACCTGAAGCAGCGCCAGGAGGTCCGGAGCTTCCGAAACTCTTCACGATACCATGATGCCTGCTTTTCTCCGGACGGATCTCAGCTGATTCTTGTCGGAGAACGTGGACTCGGAGATGCGTCTGTCATCTGGAACTTCCTAGAGGATGAGTCTCCTAAGTCATCTCCATCCGAGAAAATCAGAGGACAAATGGCTGTTACTTTTTCGCCAGACGGAAAGTACTTTGCAACTGGGGCACATGGTGAGAAAGGAGCCTTTCACTTGTGGGATGCGACGACCGGCCAACTTCAGCAGAGGTTTACCGATCCAGGCCGATCGTCACATCCCGATGGAGGAATCAGCTTCACTCCTGACGGCAACCTGCTGGTCGCTCCAATCATGAATGCCAATGTGATTGAGCTGTTGAATGTAAGCACATGGACGAGCCTCGCGAAGATTTCCTCACCAGAGCCTCGTTCGGTGAATGTCAGTCCGGACGGGAAATGGCTGGCTGTTGCAGGAAATGACCAGCTCCTCCGCCTGTACGACATGTCGAATCAAAAGCAGGCCAACGACCCGCGCAGCCCGCATTTACGAAGACTGGAGGCGATCGAGTTCGCGGCAGACAGTAGATTGATACTTGTCGATGACAAAGGATTAGCGAGTGGCTGGTCCCTCGATGGGAATCAACCGCAATGGGCGAATGAACTCAGCAGAAGAGCAACAATTCCTGGATCAGTCGCATTGTCTCAAGACCGTGAATTTCTGGCCGTGAACCCCATCGGAGACACTGTCAGTGTCGTCGACGTCGCTTCCGGCATGACCAGACTTTCATTGAGAACATCTCCGCCGTTCGGTGGCTCCAGAGCAACTGCGTTTTCGGCGGATGGCACCCGACTACTGACATGGACAGACGACGCCGTGCTTCAAACATGGGATATGGGGAATGGCCAGGAAATCGCCTCTCTTCCGATAAATCTGCCAGGCTACACTTCGCCACCACAATTTGGAAACGCTATTCCGCTCGTCTGTATCCCCGCCGGAGGAGGCCGGATCTTCATCTTCTATGATCGAAAACTGAAAGCGTTTGATGCGACGTCAGGGCAGTTGATCCGGGAAGTTGAAACTCCCAGAATCTCGCGGATGACGCCATCCAGAGATCTTCGATGGCTTGCCACTGTCGAAGAGCTTCCTCCGAGCGAGGAATCCAGGGCCGGCGGTACCACATTACCCCAAAGCGTTTACCAACTCCGTCTGCGTGACACCGAGACTCTGGATGTAGTCAATGAAGTACCATCCGGCGGCGGTGACAGTGGACTCAACTGCTTCTCCTGCTTCTCGGACGACAGCACAATGCTGGCTCTACAGGTGACTGAAGCAAACCGAACCCCACATGTTCGAATCATCGAAATGGCAACACAGAAGCCGATGGCGATCGTGCCGCTGGAATCACGCTGTACATGCCTCCAACTGTCACCCGATATGCAAAAGCTGGCAGTCGGATACCCAGACGGCACAGCAGCCGTCTACGACTTGACGACATTCTGGCTTACAGCGACTCAGAAGTGAGACGGCGTTCTGCTGGCGAGTTGCCAGTTTCCATCGGTTGGCTTGAATTGCATGAGGCAATTCGCATCCGAAGGCACCGAAGCCTGCATGCCGAAATACTGAACAGAGCTCCTGCGACCATGCTAAGGCCATCGGAATTCGCATGGAGCGAATCAATTTCCTCATTTTCATTGAACCATTGCCGCCCGCCGATTGCTTAACAGCCTGTGACAGGGTTGACGGAGCGTGAAGACAGTTCTCTCCTTCCGTCATTCCAAGTGATTTTCCAACAGGGCCAGCCACCTGAATTGATGAGCCGTCGAGTTGTCTCAAACCGCCCGGGCTTTGACATGGAAATCACATCGGATGGCTCACGTATCATTCTGATTCAAGGCGGATGGATCTCGGTCTATCGATTTCCTGAATGGTAAACACGTCTGGGAATTAGGCCCCCTGTCAAAACGGGTTTGGTGGCCCGTGTTCACTCAAGGATTCTTTTCGTGCCAGAGATTGAGCCGCAAGAACAATCGGAAAAGCAGCCGATACCTCAGGCGGGTACGGAGCACCTGGGTTTGGTTGCGATGGCAACCACACAGATCTGTCTGGTGACGATCGTGCTGGTTGGCACATTTTGTGTCACTCAGATGATTCTCGGTGCTGGACGCAATCTGCATCACTTCCGGCTCTCGGAGCGATTCACTCTGGCCTTCATTCTGTTCGCTCCGTTTTTGATGAACATCGCGGCTGCACAGCGGACTCGATATTTGCCGTTACTGTCCACGAACCTGCTGATACTCACCTCTGTCGCGTGCCTCTGGCACTTGTTGATTCTTCGGTACTTTGGATTCGCTGAACACGGCAAGTTCCAGATGCCCGGGATCGTAGGAGCAGTTAATTTGCTGTTCTTGCTGGCTCATTTCATTTTGTCGGCAGTGTTTATTCTGATCGCAGTAGTCGTCGATCGCGAACTGCGAATCGGACTCTTCCTGAAACACCTGCGTCAGGATCTCGTCACGAAGTTCCCGAAAAGCGTGGGTGCTCTCTACGGGATGACGGCCCTTGGATTGTGTCTGCTTGCTGCGACGGAATCGCGACGATTCCTGAAGCCAGAGCACTCCGTTTCCCTGCCAGAGTATTACCAGATCTCGGCGTTGTCTGATGATTTACAAATCCTTGCAATTGGAAACTCGCATGGAAATTTCATGAGCCGAGGAACTGAAACCACGCTGATCCTGCTCGACGCGAAGACACTGGAACCAGTCACTCAACCAGTTCCACTGCCACAATCGGTCAGCCAGCTCAAGTTCATCTCACCCGAGTTCGGTTATCTCGCCATGCTGGCAAACGGAAAATATCGCGGGTTACCAGACGAAACATTGGCGGCTCCGGCGAGTCTGGTCCAGGTGAAAACCGATGGTACTGTCAGACAGATCCGCGACGGTCTTCCGAACGATGTCCACAACCAATAAGGCTTTGACTTCGCGGCGGGCGAGGTGAGGGCGTGGTGTGTGGTTGGTGGCTGAGCGTGGTGGGCTTGTGGCTGAGCGAGCCGGGGAGCCGAAGGTCAAGGCCTTTGTTCAAGAAGCCCGGGTGGGGTTGGCATGGCCGGTGCTATATGGGGAAAAGCAATTTCCCGGAGACGATTCACGGCGATCAATTCGAAGTGTCTTCAAATTCGCCGTGTATTTTCACATTGTTGATCGATTTTGGTGTCTGAAGTACAGATCCTCATCGGAAGGATCAGGCGAATCAATTTCGCAGCCTTGTCAGGACCATTCACCTTGGAGAAGGCGAACGGGGAATTTGATTGTCTTCCTGGTATCGGGCAAAGCATCCGCAACGGTGCCCGACGGCAGTTCCTTCCCGGAGTGCCGTCTGTGGGTTGAAACAACTCGCACAGCGCAGTAAGCGGTCTCCAGGCAGGCGGTCCAGGTCGCGATGATGTTGCGGAGCGGGATCGCGTTCAGATCATCGTACAGTCGCGATCTCCTGCGAGAAAGCAAAATTCCGCAGACGCCGCAGTTAGCCATTGCTATCATCTCAATCAAACCCCGCCGCGACAGCGGCTTACTTGAACCTGGAGTTATCCGTTCATCGTGATATCGCAGCGGTCGTGTGCATGAATCAGGAAACACGCGAGGCCAGCGTACACTTCATTCGCCTGATTGACGGCGATGTACTTTCAAGTTACTCAATCTCCGACGTCGTTACGTACGAACTGCAGTTTCTTCGGGAGAGTAACCGTGCGATTTTGCTTGTCGAAAAACCCAACCCGAACCATCCAAACTCGTGGACCTGTCAGTTGCTTGGCGTTCACGAAAATTCGGTTGAAGAAGTCCTGCAGAATATGAGCACGTACGGTCCTCAGACTGCGAAACCAGTCAGCTCAACGACCGGAGTCCACGAATTCAAGACATCGGGTGCATTGATCAGCATCTGGTTCGATGCGAATCACTGGTGCTATCACTTTGGGCCCCCCGAATTCGGTTCCAACGAACGATACAACTTCATCCGACACGCCTCCGATCGCATGGTGTTCGCTGAGAATTACGCCGGTTCATCGTGGGGCAATACAATCTTGTTCTACAAGGGAGACCCTCCGGAGTTGATCGATCGGAGAATCGAATCGGATGACGAACTGAACCATCTGGAGTTCTGTCCCGACGGAAGCCGGCTGTTTCTTTTGGAGACCGTCAAACACGTTGGCACACGCGTTTCTGTCTATCGATTCCCTGAATCCTGAGACCAGGCGTGGCATTGTTCACTTCAGAGAAACAAGACTGCCGGAATCCAACCTCAGCCGTCAGGATCATTCAGCAGCTGCTGAAGCCGCTGACTGAGTTCCGTAGGAAGCTGGTGACACCAGGATTCGTCAATAAGACCGATCGAGATCATGTCGAGCAAGTGCACCTGATCCTTCCGGCGAAAAGAAGTGAGCTTCATCGTCACCAGTGAGCTCAATGGAATGGTGCGGCCTGATTCCACCAACTTCGCATCATCAATTTCCGGTGCGGCGAATGAATCGGCCTGGCGAACTTTCTCACCCGCAAAGATCACGTGAACCGCATCGCGAATTCCGGCGCCAGGACCATCGAGGAACATCGTGATGTGGGCGGCGTGGCGGTGGATGAAACCAGCGGCTTCGAGGGCCTGAGTGGCACGAGGCAGATCGCTTCGGTTGAGTAGCATGTCGACGTCCTGAGTATTTCGCACGACAGACCGGTCGACCTGGGCAACCCAATATTGAACGGCATTGTCCCCAATGACTGCGTAGGGAACCTCGGCACATTCAAGTGCTTCGCAGACACGTCGAAGTCGATCCTTCACGCTGTCCACAGACTTCTCGATCCTCTCCCACAACGTATCGCCATTGTATTTGACCTGGACCATTGCTCACCTCGGGTCAGAGCATAACTGATCCATAGCAGGGTTCCGAGTTGTAGTGGAACTCGCCAGAGTTCCTGCCATCAACGAGAGTTCTGGGATCTCTGGCGAGATCCACTACACCACTCGTCCCGAAAACGCACACTTTTCCCCGCAAAATCGCTACTCGCTTCTCAAACTGCCTGAAGGCCGTCATCATGCGACTTCTGGTGGTTCTCGCAGGGATGCGCTCAGGAGTCAGGTTCTCTGAGCCGATGACGATCGGACGAAATGTCCGGCAGAATCTGCCGGTCTTTGCTCCTGTGGATTCCTCTCATTAGCCAGCTTCATTAGTCCTCCCGAGGGCGTTATGTCAACCAGCACATCTCGCATGACTGTCGAGGAGTTTCTGGCTCTGCCGGATGCGCCAGATGTACGTCGTGAATTGATCTATGGCGAGTTGAGGGAGGAAACTGTGACGACTCGAAATCCTCGACATGCCGGCTGTGTGACTAAACTCGCCGCTGCTCTTTCAAACTGGAGCGTCGCTTCCGGGATTCCCAACGTCTACATCGGCACAGGTGATGTTCGATGCCGGTTGCCCGATGTGGACCATTCCCTGGTTGGCATTGACGTGGCGGTGTTTGTCGGAGCAGAAGCAATTCGGCAGGTTTCGAAGGAGCCTTTTCTGAATGTGGCTCCGGTCGTCGCCGTGGAAGTGCTCTCGTCGACGGACACACATGAATCCGTTCGAGAAAAAATCAGGCTCTACCTCGCTGCCGGAGTGGCTCAGGTCTGGATCGCCGATCCGGACTTTCATGTCATTTCTGTTTACCGAAGTGATCGCCAGCCTCAATCAAGAAACGCTGATGAAGTGATTTCAGGGGAACCTGAACTGCCAGGCTTCTCGGTGGCAGTTGCTTCCCTTTTTGTTCGTTAGAATTGTTGCCCGATCTCTTGTCCCTAGTCTCCGACCACTCTCTGACATTGGTCATTTTCATTAGTCAATGTTCATTCTGCTGAAAGGTCCCACCTCAATGTCGCATCCGTCGCCAAAGCTTCACAACGCCATGTGGCCTGGTCTTGTTGGTAAAGGTACCGCCGAGGGTCAGGAACCGCCGATCAGTCTGGACCGAATGCTGGAACTGACAGCGGCGGCGAATGTCAACGGACAAAAGTTCGAAGGCATCGACTACTTCCTGTTTCATCCTCACACCGATCCTGATGCAAGCGAATCCGACCTGCGACGCATCGCCGACAAGATTGCAGGCTATGGCTTCAAGGTGGGTTCACTGGTCGCTCCGATCTGGCCGGGCACCGTGGGCGATTCCGCCATGGGGACTCCGGTGCAGCGAGCCAAGTTCATCCTGTCTGTGAAGAAAGCCTGCCGCATCGCAAAGATCTTCAACGAACACGGTGTTCGTCAGTACGGCGTGATTCGTATCGACTCGGCAGAATTCGGTGTCAACAAGTGGCGTGAGAATTCTGCGGCCAACACGAAGACGATCGCTGCAACGTTCCGAGAAGCCGCCGTTGTCGCTGCGGCTCACGGTGAGCGTCTGGCGGCCGAAGGCGAAATTTGCTGGGCCGGTATGCACAGCTGGAAGGATATGCTGAACCTTCTCGAAACCGCCGACATGCCAGGCTCACTCGGATTCCAGTGCGACCTGGCTCACACCTATCTGTACCTTCTCGGCTATAACGCACCCGAGTGTGCTCTGGTGAAGGAAGGCTACACCGACGCAGAGTTCTGGCCGGCGTATGAGAAGATGACAGACCAGCTGCGACCATGGACAATCGACTTCCATGTCGCTCAGAACGACGGTCACGTACACGGAGCCGGCTCACACGATAAGACCGGCAAGCACTGCCCGGCCGATGATCCAAACGGCAAACTGGACATCGTAAAGTGTTCCGGCTACTGGCTGAAAGATGCGGCAGAACGAGGCATCAAGCACATCTGCTGGGACGGCTGCATGTTCCCGAACGCCACTCTGGAAAATCCAAAGACGTGGAACACGATTCTGGATACCATGATCAAAGTTCGAAACGCTCACGGCTGGACGTAGGAAAAAGCGGATGGGGCTGAGAGATCGGACGAAGCAATTTGCACTTCGCATCATCCGGTTGTCCGCCGCACTGCCAAAATCAATTGAAGCTCAAGTGATTGGGAAGCAATTGCTGAGATCCGGAACCAGCGTTGCTGCAAACTTCCGAGAAGCCTCGAGAGCACGATCTGATGCTGAGTTCATCGCCAAGCTCGGGATCGTGGAACAGGAATTGGATGAGACGCTTCTTTGGATGGAATTACTGGCTGAATCAGAACTTGTGAAACTGGCTCGAATGCAGGATCTGATGACCGCAGACGAGCTGATTCGAATTGTTGTAAAGGCAATCCAGTCGACGAAAAGGAATGCGAAATAAAGCGACGATCGGCTTTCCGCTTTCCGCTCTCGGCTTTCATAATTCAAAAACCATTTTTTTGCCAAGAAGGACCCCACCAGTGTCAAGTCTCAAGCCCCTGAACATCGGTCTCGTCGGTTACGGCTTCATGGGCCGTACTCATTCAAACGGTTACAAGCGAGTCAACGACTTCTTCCCGGAACTCAAGCATCGCCCCGTGCTGAAGGCGATCTGTGGTCGCAATGAAGAACAGGTCAAAAAGTTCGCCGATCAGTGGCAGTTCGAATCCACCGAAACCGACTGGCGCAAGCTGATCGAGCGTAAGGATATTGACGCGATCGATATCTGTACGCCGAACAACTCGCACGCAGAAATTGCCATCGCGGCGGCTCAGGCCGGCAAGATGGTGCTTTGCGAAAAACCACTGGCCATGGATCCCGTCGAAGGCCAGAAGATGGTGGACGCGATCGAAAAGGCAGGAGTGGCCAACACGGTGTGGTACAACTACCGTCGAGTTCCCGCTGTGAGCCTCGCCAAGCGACTGATCGACGAAGGTCGCCTCGGAAAGATCTTCCACTATCGCGCGAACTTCCTGCAGGACTGGACGATCAACGCGGACCTGCCTCAGGGCGGAGCTGCTCTGTGGCGTCTGGATGCTGCAGCCGCCGGTTCAGGCGTAACCGGTGACCTTCTGGCTCACTGCATCGACACCGCAATCTGGCTGAATGGTTCCATCAACAGCGTGACTGCGATGACGGAAACGTTCGTCAAGGAACGCAAGCACAATCTGACAGGCAAGGTGGAGAAGGTCGGGATCGACGACGCTTGTGCGTTCCTGTGTCGATTCGGAAACGGTTCACTCGGTCTGTTCGAATCGACTCGATACGCTCGCGGTCACAAAGCTCTCTACACCCTTGAGATCAACGGTGAGAAAGCGTCGATCAAATGGGACCTGCACGACCTGCATCGCCTGGAGTACTTCGACTATAGCGACAACTCACTGATCCGCGGCTGGCACCAGGTTCATTGCACGGACGGTGACATGCCGTACATGGGCAAGTGGTGGGTTCCGGGTCTGCAGATCGGCTACGAGCACACATTCGTGCATCAGGTGGCCGACTTTATCGCTGCCGTGGAATCCGGAAAGCAGTGCAGCCCAACCTTCCGCGAAGCCCTCGAAACCCAGAAGGTCTGTCAGGCCGTTCTGGACAGCGCGAAATGCGGCATGTGGAAGGAAATTGCGTAGCCGAGCTCAATTGAGCCCGATATAATTCCGAAACGAAATTTGACGGCGGTTGAAGGATTCTTCAGCCGCCTTTCCTTTTCCTGACGCAGAAGATTCCGGATTCCCTCCCGAACATCCTCGGGAAAACCAGTGTCTTCAGGCGTTGTTTTGCGCTTGTGCGGACCGGCTTGATCCCGACTGCCCGACACGATCGCGAAGACTTGATGCCACGAAGTGCTGACGGCTCTCCTGCTCGCTCGACCGAACAGCCGCCGTTTCGACACGAAAGAAACCAAGGTTCTGCCATGGAACGACAACCCATCTCACGAGAAGGTTACGACAAGCTCCGCGAAGAAATCCGGATCCTCGACGAAATCGAAATGCCGGCAATCGCAGAACGGATCAAGACCGCGCGCGAAGAAGGCGACCTCAAAGAGAATGCCGAATACCATGAAGCACGGCAGGCTCAGGGGTTGATGCAGGCCAAGATCAATCAGCTGAAGTCCAAGCTGGCCAGCTGCTACATCGCAGAACGCTCCGAAGGTCCGAAGTCCGCAGTGGAATTCGGAGCGAAAGTCAAAGTTCGCGATCTGTCCGACGATGCAGAAGAAATGTACGAACTCGTCGGACCTGGCGAAGAAGACTACGAAGGCGATATCATGAAGATTCTGACCACCAGCCCCATCGGAACCGCGATGCTGGGTAAAAAGGTCGGTGACCGAATCGAAGTGGCAATCCCGCGAGGAAAGCTGCGGATGGAAATCCTGGCGATTGAATAATCACCGCGTTTCCCGACAACACTCTCGAGGCCTGACGACGCAACGTCAGGCCTCGTTTCGTTAATTCATGATCCTGCAGCTCTCTCCGTGATGATTGGCATCACCGGACTATTGCATCACCGAGATCACCGGACCGGACGCCGTCAGCACAAAGACACCAATCAGCCTGCCATCGTTCATGCTGATCACCGGTGCTCCGTGCCACGCGGTAAGATCTCCGGACTCGCTCACGATGCTCCACTGGGACGGCTTGCCTTCAACAACACGCAGCTCGTCCTGAGACCAGCACTGAATGACCGATGACGCCTTTCCTTCATTGAGAACACTTCGGCACAGACAGCAGTCTTCAGGCTGAACCGGCTTCCGCAAAACAGCCTGACTCACCTGAAGCGCCGAGGGTGGATCGATCAGTTTCAGCTGCACGGCTCCAGGCTCCGTGATGGCCGGTTCAGGCCTCTCCACTCGAGCTTCCACAGGAGCATCGTGACCGATCATGGTGACGCTGAGGACAACATCCTTCGCTGCCACTTCGCTCTTCTCTGACTCCTTTGCTTCCTCAACAGGAGGCACAATATCCGACGCAGATAAAAGCGAAACTCCACCGTTCTCACTTCGCAGCGCAATCGCGTTGGCTGTGAATTTTTGAGTTCGTGAAATGCCCAGTGTCGATGTTTTTCGAGTGCCCTGCACTGTCACTGTGGTCGGCAACGGCACATCAATCAGCGGCAGCGACGTCGCGGCCTTCAGCCATTCCGGGTCAGCCTTCTCATGCAGAATGAACATTGAACCCGGAGTGATCGCGGGGTCCCGATCATTAATCGCCGGAGTTGTGAATGAGATTCCGCCACGAAGAATGGTGCTGAAGGAATCCGCATTCAGCTTCAACCCGCTCAAGCCGACATCCACGCCCAAACCACTCGTCACCCAGAACTTCGACCCAGGACGCACCAGTCGTCGATACTCCGAAAAGACGCGCGCATGAATATCCACAAACCGCGCATCAGGAGACAGGCCCGTCGACAGAATGCGTCCCACATCAATCCCGCGCCATGTTACCGGCGCGCCGACCGTCACACCGTGGAGCCCATCGCTCCGTAACACGAGATCCAGGCCATCACTACTGTCTGAGTCCGGAGGCGCCGATGCCAGACCTTCAAACGTCAGGAGTCTCGAAGCCGATGGCTCACCGGGACTGACAGCGATGTACTTGGAACCAACTGCTGTCTCCAGACCGCTGATTCCGGTCAGACTCAGTTGAGGCCTAACGATCCAGAACCGTGTTCCTTCCCGAGCCAGACCAGCTGCTCCAGGAGTCAGAATGACCGTGGCCGTAATCTGAGTCAGGTCGTCGCTGAGAGCCACTTCGCTGACAGCGCCAACCTCAATACCGCGGTGTCGAACCACGTCACCTGCTTTGAGTCCATGTCCCTCGGGGAAGTGGATCGTGACCGTTGGTCCGTTCGAAGGAATGGAACTCCACGTCAGCCAGAATGCGATCACAAGGCAGATGGCCGCAACCCACCAGAGTTTGGATGTTCCAAGTATCTCGGCTGTCGCTCTGGCATCACGCAACTGAGCCATGGGAAATCGAGGCGACTGCGTGGGCACTGCGGCAACAGGCTCTCCGGCAGCAGTCGTCTTTTGATCAACTTGACCGTTGGCTGGAGAACGTGGGGCCGGGGATTCGGAAGATGGTGCAGGAGAATTCATGATTCTATGTCGTCCCAGATTGCATGAGGATCAAATGAAAGTGACGCCACCATGCTCATCGCCACACACAAGACAAACGCAAAGACCGCAGGGCCAAAATGAAACTCCACGAGGTTGCCAAGTTTGACGAGCATCACGAGCAGGGCAAGAAGCATGACATCCATCATGCTCCACTTCCCGACGTGCTCCATCAGTCTCAGCGTTCGAGCCTTATGCCGCCGATGCAGAAACTCAAGCAGACTCAACTCCAGAAGCAGCAGGATCTTCGTCAGCGGAAAAACGATTGAAAAAAGAAGGATCACGCCCCCCACAAACCAGCTTCCATGCTTCAGCAGGTCGATGATGCCACCCAGAACACTCGACTGCTGACGCACTCCCAGCTTTTCAATCTCCAGGATCGGACACAGCACCGCCGGCCAGAACAGCACAAAAGCTCCCGTGGCCGCAGCAGCCGTCCGGCTCGCCGTCATTCGGCGAGAACCCGGAAGCGAAATTCCGGCGCCGCACCGAGTGCACTCCGCCTTTTGCCCCTGATGAAGCTCCGCCGGCAATTCGTGAATCTGCCCGCAGCAATGACAGGCTCGAAACTCTGTCACCCGTCTTCTCCTTCGTTTCGGTCCATCTTCCGCCAGACTCCGCAACACGCAGAAACTGCCGAAAAACCTGACATTTACTGTGTCGTCAGGAGTGTCGTAAGATCCCGCCCGGTTGACCAGAGCAGGCTACCGATTTCAGCTCGCTCCAATACCCGAAGTTCGATTTTGAACGACCGGTCTTTGCAACAAGATGAAGCAAAGCGATTGTTTTTGAGTTCACGGATGAAGATATGATGCACGCTTCTCAATTCGCCTTTCTGTTGATTCAGGAATCGTTCGAATCATCCGTTGAGACTGCCGCCACTGACGGGACTGTCACAACAGGACCAACAACCGGAAGCGGACCGTTCCTCAACAACGTCTGGCAGAACATCCGCAGCAACTTCAACACAGAGACTGTTGCGGAGACGCTCATGAACTGGGGACCACCGCTGGTCTCCGCAATCGCGGTCTTCATTTTCGGACGCATGATCGCACGAGTGATGTCGGGCATGATCGTGAAGGGAAGTCGGCGAGCCAAGATCGACGAAACGCTTGCGAGATTCCTGGGCAACCTCGCCTACATCATGATGCTGACCGCTGTCTGCATTGCATCGCTTGGTTGCCTTGGTGTTGACACGACGTCGCTCAGCGCTGTGCTGGCGGCTGCAGGCTTCGCTGTCGGTATGGCTCTGCAGGGTTCGCTCGGCAACGTCGCTGCCGGCGTACTGCTGGTCTTCTTCAAGCCCTTCCGAGTCGGTGACATGATTGATGTCGGCGGGACACTGGGCAAGGTCGTTGAAATTCAGATCTTCAACACGATCCTTCTGTCGCCTGACAATGTTCGCATCGTCCTGCCAAACTCATCCATCACCGGCGGTACAATTCGCAATATGTCAGCCGAACCGATTCGTCGCGTCGATCTGGTGATCGGCTGCAGTTACAACGACGATCTGCGAGCTGTGCGAGCCTTCCTGGAAGAAGTCGTAAAGTCGGATTCTCGCATCCTTCTCGAACCGGCTCCGGTTGTCGCAGTTTCTGAGCTTGCCGAGAGCAGCGTGAATTTCGTGGTCCGGCCATGGGTCGCAAGCGCAGATTACGGCAACGTCAAGTTTGCACTGACGGAAGTGATCAAACTGGGCTTTGATGAACGAGGCTTTACAATTCCGTTTCCTTCACGTGATGTCTTCGTGCATCACTCTGGCAACGTGCCTCTTTCCGTTCTGGAAGGTGCCGCCGCGGCTGCTGCGGCATAGTGCACCTTCATCCTTCGATCTGGTGTTCCTGTGAAGCATGACGAACTGGACGAGATCGAAGCGTCTGCACTGCAGGCCTTGAAGCGACTGCTGCCACACGAACCGGGCCTGCTGCTGGCTGTCTCCGGCGGTCTTGACAGCATGGTGCTGCTTGAGATCCTCAGTCGAATTCTGCAATGTCATCGCTGGAACGGTCCTGTCGTCGTAGCGCATCTGAATCATGGACTGCGAGGCGATGCCGCTGCGGCCGATGCAGGACTGGTCGAGGAAGAAGCAACACGACGGTCTTTCGCCGCAGAAATCCGGACGCTCGAACCCAGCATGCTCCAGGATCAATCCCGTGGCAGCCTGGAAGAAAGTGCTCGTCAGCAGCGCTATCAATTCCTGATCGAAACCGCGCGAAAGTACCACCTTGCTGCTGTCGTGACAGCTCACCAGGCATCCGATCAGGCTGAGACGATCCTGCACAATCTCTTTCGAGGCACGGGAATCACTGGGCTTCGGGGAATGCCGGAACACCGACAGCTGGCAGACGGAGTTATCCTCGTCCGTCCTCTCCTGGCATGGACCCGAGATGAACTTCAGCACTATGCGTCCATGCGATCGCTGCGATACTGCCAGGACGAATCCAACCAGGACTCCAAATTCACGCGTAATCGAATTCGCAATGAGATTCTTCCGCTGCTTCGACAGACGATGAACCCTCAGATTGATGCGGCCCTCAATCGACTCGGCACGCAGACCGGCGAACTGGTCGACTGCCTGGATTCCCTGGCAGACGATTTGCTGAACCGCTCCGCGCTGGAACTGTCGTCCTCAAGTTGCCGTCTGCAACGAAGCATCCTGGCATCCGCGCCGACCGGATTGCTTCGTCATATGTTTGTGCGGCTCTGGGTTCAGCTTGGCTGGCCTCGTCAGCAGATGACGGCTCGACACTGGCACCAGATGGCCGATGCAGCTCAAAGCCACGAAGCATCCTTCACATTACCCGGTGCCATTCAGCTCCAGACCGACGGATCACTTTTGCGACTTGTGAGACGATAGCCAATCCTACTTTGCAACCGCAGGCGCTCTTCCAAAGCTGCGAATGCGATCCACGATACGGCCAACCAGAGTCTTGGCATCCATCACCAGACTGAATCCGGCGGGAATCAAAACCAGAGTGAAGACCGTAGACACGATCATACCGCCAAGTACAACGGCACCCAGTCCCTGATACAGCTCGCTTCCCGCCCCAACGCTCCATACCCATGCACCGTCGGCAAGAATGGGCATCGGCACTACCAGAGGCAGCATTCCGAGCACCGTCGAAAGAGTACTCATGACGATCGGACGCATGCGAGTACGCACGGTTTCACAGACCGCATCGATCGGCGTCATTAACTCTTCTTTCATGTACTGCAGCGACTGATGCACGATCAAAATGGCATTGTTGGCAACAGTACCGATCAGAATGACAAACCCCAGCATCGTCAGCATGTCCAGAGGCTGATACTGAAATTCATTCATCACTTTCAGCCCACCAAGTCCGCCAACCAGAGCCAGAGCCACGCTGATCATGACCACCAGCGGATACAGGAACGACTCAAACAGTGCCGCCATCAGGAGGTAGCTCAGGAACAGAGCCAGCAGCAGGTTCCAGCGAAGATCAAACCATGTGTCCGCGAGCTTGTCGGCGGTCCCGGCCAGTCGTATCTGATACAGGCCGCTCTGGAATCGTGGCGACTGCATCAGCACCTTTCGAATCTTCTCATCCACAGTCTTCATCGCGGCTTCGAGAGGAACGTTCGGACCTGGAGTCAGCTGAATCGATATCGAACGCTGGCGTTCAATGTGATTCACTTGCTCCGGCCCGCGGCTTAACTGGACATCCGCAATGGCCGACAGTCGAACCGTCTGACCGCTCGGTGTTCGCAGCGGCAGGTTTTCGAGGTCATGCGAATGAGCCGCGTAGTTCTGATCCCCGCAGATCACCAGATCGATTCGCCGACCTTCGTGCCAGTAGTCACCCGCATAGGCACCGTCGACCAGTGCATTCACTGCATACCCAAGTGATGAAGCAGTGACCTGAAGTTCTGATGATTCTTCCAGCTTTGGAATCACGTGCAGCTCCGGGCTCGACAGATCAAGACCCGGAATCGGACGCATCTGATTTCCTTCCGTCATCGGAAATGCCGCCATGCACATTCCGAAGGCCTTCTGAGCTTCCTCAACCAGTTCTTCCAGGTCAGGCCCGGTGATTTCAATATCAATCGTTCGACCGCCACTCAGGCCCGTTTCAAACAGGCTCGACTGACTGACGATCGGGATCACTCCCGGTTCCGCCGCAGCCGCATTTCGCAAAACGGGAATCAGATCACCCGCTCGAAGATCATCAACGGCCTTTGCACCCAGAAACAAACTGCGGCCGCTGGCGACAAAGAAGAAGTCACGAATACGAGGCTTGCCAGGTTCCACTTCCCCGGTCCAGAAAGGGGCCAGCCGTCGCTCAATATTACCACCCATCGAGATCATCTGATCGATGTTATAGCCCGGTGGTGGCAACAGGATCGCAAACACCAGATTGCGGTTTCCGTTCGGAAGATACTCAGTCGCCGGCCACAGCTTGATGCTGGCCCAGACCGAACCCGCACAGAAGATCAAGACGACCAGACTTCGCCACAGCCAGCTTCCCCGCGCCGACATCATCGTTCGCATAGCCTTTGCCAGCAGCTCATTCAGCCAGCCACTGAATCGCACGATCCCGAACAAACCAGACGGCCCGTAGCTGTCATCGTATTCGAGTCCAGAAGCACTCTGATTTCCAAGCAGCCATGCGGTCGCCGCCGGAATCACCGTGATACTGACGATCAGCGAGATCCCTACTGAACAGGCAATCGCGATCGAAATGTCCCGGAATAACTGACCGGCCTGACCTTCCACAAAGATCACCGGCACAAACACGACGATCATCGTCAGAGTCGCCGCAAGAACAGCGCCCCAGACTTCCTGAGTACCCTGCACGGCCGCTTCACGAGGCGACTTGCCCATCTGGAAGTGACGATAAATGTTCTCCAGCACGGTGATGGCGTTGTCGGCCACCATGCCCACCGCAAACGCCATCCCGGCCAGACTGATCACGTTGATGCTGCGGCCAAACATCTTCATGAAGATAAATGTGGCGACAACGCTGATCGGAATCGACAGGCCAATGATGATGACCGACCGAACGCTCTTCAGGAACAACAGCAGAATCACGATGGCCAGCAAGCCACCGGAATACACGTTGCTCTCCACCAGCGCCGTGGCAGAATCCAGATACTCCGTCTGGTCATACACCTGTTCCAGATACAGCCCCTTCGTCTGAAGCAGGCCCTGGTTCAGTTCCTCACAGGCAATCCTGAGGTTCGGACCATAGATGCGAATACAGTCGGCAAGTTCAAGAGCGCTGATTTCACCATCCTTGTTCAGGTCCAGATCTTCGCGAGGAGGCCCCATGACTTCCTTGATGTTCGTGTTCGGTGCCTGCTGAGCATTAATGGCCAGGGCATTCAATCCCATCTGCCGGACAACGCCGCTTGGCTTCTTGTAAGCAACAGCCACTTCCGCCACATCACGAACTCGGACCGGTGAGTTATCACGCACAGCGATGATCGTGTCCGCAACCTGTTCGGGCGAAGAAAACTGCCCCAGAGTTCGAACAACGTTACGCTGTTTGCCTTCAGGAATGTCTCCGGCCGAAGTGTTCTGATTCTGAGCGGTGATGGCCGCACGCAGTTCGTCGATCGTGACTCCCAGCGCGGCAAGTCGAGTCGGATTCACCTCAACTCGAAACTCCTGCTCCTGTCCTCCGAACACATTGGCGTTCGCAACGCCGGCAATTCGCTCGAACTCCGCTTCGATATAGTCCTCAGCAAATTTCCGCATCAGCGCGGGGTTGTTTCGACCTTCGGTGAACGTGCGAAGAATCGGAAACTGATCGGCAAGAAGATTGATCTTCGGCAGGTTGATCATGCCAGGCTCATCCATGATCGGTTTCAGCGGTTCTGCCAGTTCCGGATTCAGCTGAATCAGATTGTTCAGGTCCTCACGAGTCGGAGGAATCGGCTTCAGAATGAACCAGGCGATCGCATTCGCATTCGCGTTCACGGTCGAAATCACCGGCTCCCGCGCATCAGGCGGGTACGTCGGCACCTGATTGAGTTTCTCGGCAACTCGCGCGCGAGCATCCGTCATATTGGTCCCGACGGCAAACTTCAGCAAAATGGTTCCCGTTGAGTCCGTGCTTTCGCTCTTGAATTCTTCCAGCCCTTCGACGCTCTTCAGCTGCTCTTCCTGCTGTTCAACGATCTCGCGTTCGATCTCCTGAGCACTCGCACCGGGCCAGATGGTCATGACGGTGATTTCCGGTTCCGTCACGTCCGGTGTCAGCTGCACCGGCGTCGCCAGGTAGGCGATCGCTCCGAAGAGCATCGCCAGGATCACGCCGACCGTCAGCTTCACAGGGTTTTCAATCGAGAATCGAATCAGATCCATAGCAACATGTCTTCTGTTAGCGGACCACCGGATCAGGTCTTCCGAAGCGTTACAACCCTGTCAAAAACTCAACGTCAAACGCTCAGCCAGCCGTTTCGATCTTGTCTGACTTGATGATCTCAATCGTCTTGAACGCACGAAGTCGCTCAGCCCCTTCCGTGACAACCTGCTGCCCTGCGGACAGTGATTCGCCACGCACCTGAATCCACGTTCCGGCACTGATACCAACATCCACCATCACCTGCCGAACACTCAGAGGCTTGTCCGCCTCCTGAGGATTCACAACGAAGATAAACGCGCCGCGAGATGTTCGAACGATCGAGTCCTTGGGGACCATGATGGCGTCGACCGGACTGCCGTTGAAGCTGGCTTCAGCCATCATCCCTTCACGCAGCGCGGGAATCGGAGCGCCCGTTTCAGAATCAAACTCATTCCTGATTCGAATGATCACCGGGAAACTGCGCGAGCCTGATTCCCAGTTGCTGCGAGGCACAATCGTCGCGACTTCGCCTGGCCATTCGCGAAGCTTGCCATCCTTCTGACCAGTCCCTTCGACCTTCAGAGCGACGGCTCGTCCCGGACGAATCTGATCGATGAACTGCTGATCGATCAATACTTCAACTTCCACTTCATCGAGTCTGGCCAGTGTGACCACCGGAGCACCCTTCGAAAGCCACTGTCCGACGTTCGTATGTTCTTCCACGATGTAGCCATCAAATGGCGCGCGAGTCATTCGTTTTTCCCGCTCGGCTTTCAGAAATTCCACATGCTTCATCTGAGCATCCAGGCGAGCCTTTGCCTGCTGCTTCTGCTCTTCACGCGCGCCTGAGGCAACCTTCTGATAGACAGCCTTCGCGGCCACAAGATCCTGTCGCGCGGCATCAATCGCGTCTTCGGCATCTTTCACTTCAGATGGATTGGATGCACCTCGTTTGGCAAGTGCGCGGAGTTCTTCAAGACGACGCTCGGCTGTCGAATAGGTGACTTCCAGGGCCTGCTGCCTCGCCATGGCCTCATCGACGTCTTCCTTTCGCGGCGACTGAAGTTCAGCCAACTCAGCGACACGAGCTGCCACAAGCGCTTCCTGTTCCGCCAGCTCCAGGTCCGTTGACTCCATCCTCAGCTTGGACAACAGAGTTCCCGCTTTGACAAACGCACCCAGTTCCAGCGGATACTCTTCGACGACTCCGTCCGAGCCTGAAGCCACAATGCTGAAATGACGAGGACGCACATTGCCCATCGCCAGAAATTCCGGGGCGACTGATTCCTGCTTGATCGTCTGCACCTTCACCAGCGCCGGTGGATCGGCCGGAGGCCCGCCGGCGGCAGATGCACCGTCCACCGCTCCATCCTGCCCCTTGCCACAGCCCAGAGCCATCATCAGCGAACCAAGCAACAGAAGTCTTCTCATAACAGGCTCAATCAAATCTCTGTGAATGATCAGTCGACAGCAGCAAACCGGGGAACGCGGCGGGAACAGCAGGCAGGAAGAACCACGAAATTTACCGCATCAGCGCCAGAGGTCGCCATATTCGACTCCGCCCTTTGACCGTTTTCGCCAACAAGGGATACTCCCCACGCCATCATGTTGCCAAAATTCAACACGGGACAGCATCCGTTCAGTGATCCAAAGCTCCCGCGAGACCACGCAGGTCGGATTTCGTTTCGCAGATTTCATCACTGAACCGTACATCGATATCATCCCGACCAGTGCGAGACATCAAAGGTTCACCGCCAGACGGGCAGTCTCATTGCAATTGTCGGACTTGTGTTTCAGGAACAAAGGAACTCCACGCGATGGCGAAGTTTGCTGTCATTCTTCCTGCTGCGGGCAATAGCTCGCGCATGACGGGATTCCAGAAGAAAAAACCCTTTGTGGACCTGAAGGGACGTCCCGTCTGGGTGCGCACCGTCGAACACTTCCTCAGCCGTGAGGATGTCTGCCAGACAATCCTCGTCATTTCGCCGGACGACATGGACTGGTTCCGCGAAACGTTTCGCCCCAACCTGGCCTTCATGGATATCACTCTGGTCGCCGGTGGTTCCTGCCGCGCGGAAAGCGTCAGGAATGGGCTTCAGGCCGTGAAGCCGGAGGCAGAGTACATCGCCGTTCACGACGCCGCTCGCCCCCTGCTCTCTTCCAAATGGATCGACGAGATCTTTGCAGCCGCTCAGACCCACAAGGCAGCGATTCCCGGACTGAAGATCAGCAGCACAGTGAAACGAGTCAGCTCAAAAGGGACGATCACTGAAACGGTCGACCGCATGGGCCTGGTTCAGGCTCAGACGCCTCAGGTCTTCGAACGATCCGTGCTGGAAAAAGCCTTTGCCATTTGCCGAAGGCTGGCCGACGCTACCGACGAAGCATCGATGGTCGAAGCAGCCGGCCATCCTGTGCATGTGATCGACGGATGGCCCATGAACATCAAGCTGACAACGAACGAAGATTTCAAACTGGCCGAGCTCTACGTCAACGCATTTCCCAAATCCGGCGGACTGGGCTCCCTTCATCCATTCGGAGATGAACTGTTCCGCTAGGTCAGCAGCCAGTCGATCAAACGCCAGTCCATCCAGCGACGATCCGGGTCAACTCCCGAGCGTCCCACGAAACCAAGATGACCGCCGTGGCGTGTCATGCACAGCGTCACGTTTGGTGGAAGTCGCAGATTCATCAACGGTTCAGAACAGACAACCGGATCATCCTGCGACGCCAGGATCGTTGTATGAACACGAATGCGACCAATCACGTGCTTCGAAGATGCGTTCGAGTAGTACTCATCTGCGGACGAATACCCTGAAGCCGGAGCTGTATAGAGTTCATCAAAGTCATACAGTCGCCGAGGAGGACGACGCACGGAAGCCAGCGGCAGATCGTCCCGCCACTGCGGAGTTTCTGCAATGTGGCTGATGAGTTTCCGAGTGAAGTACCAGTCATACCTCTGACCGGACAGGCTCGAATTCAAGCGAGTCGCACAGTGGTGAAGATCCACTGGCGGACAAACGGCCACGGCTCGAAACAGGCTGAACGGCAGCGATTCCGGATTCTCACCCAGGTACCGCAGCAGCATGTTGCCACTGATAGAAAAGCCAACCACGGAAATTGGTGAACCCGGACAGAGTCGTTCGATCAGACGGATCGACGAAGCAATGTCATCCGTCCGACCCGCGTGATACGGATGACGAGCGAGATTGGCCCCGGCCCCGCATCCTCGATGATCCAGGCGAAATGTGCGAACGCCCTGAGATGTCAGTCGTGCCGCAAGCCGCACCATGTAACCGCTTTGATGCGAACCTCCGAGTCCATGCAGCATCAGAACCACATGGTCGCCGCGCTGCCACGTCGAAGGATTGTCGTCATGCATGACGAGCAAGTCGCCGTCGTCGAGCCGCAGACGACGTTCCATCGTCCCCGAAACTTGCAGACGTCCAGGAAAAAACGTTGCCAGAATGGTCTGGGTATGAGGACTTGCGAGGCCTCTAGCGGGGACAAACTCCGGCACCCCCGGCAATTTGTCCAGAGGCAGAATCAGCGGCGCAGAATCGTGCAACGGCGAACGCGTCTTTTCGACCGCAGTCCCCGGCACCTGATCCAATTCATCAAACCCTGACTCGGAACTCATCAATCCAACACAACAAAAACGAAAAACAATGATTCACTCGCGTCAGCCAGATGCAATCTGGTAACCGCAAACCCGAATACGCGAACTTTGTACAGGTTGTAGACACTTTTTGCATTTTCGCAAAGAGGACCCTGGCAGAAACGCGGGGAAACCATATGCCTGCCAAACGTCGATCTCCGAATCCTGCACATTTTGCACAGTTTATGCGGGCCCAGCGGACCATTCGTCAGCCGTGGCCGGATTGCAGCCGGTGTCTTTCACGTTGCCCGGCCTGGCCGGATACTGCCCGGCTCGGTCTTCAGAGTACCAGTCCTGCAGAACTTTCTGAAAACGCTCTTCGTCCCCGGCCGTGACGAAACAGTCCCTGACTGCCACCGGATCCGGATGCCATGCGGAATAGAAGATACAGAATTTTCGGATTTGCCGGATGACCTGGTCAGCCGGGAGCACCGTCTTCGCCAGTTGAAGGTGTTCCAATATCACGTCTCGCTGCTGAAACACACTTGGAGGTAACGGCAATGGTTCGCCACGAAGCAGCGCGGCCACCTGAGAAAAGATCCAGGGATTCCCAATCGCACCGCGCGCCGCGGTCACCCCATCAACGCCGGTTTCTCTCAGCATTCGGACACAATCTTCCGCCGTAAACAGGTCTCCGCTTCCCAGAAGAGTTCGCTCTGGATGCCTCGCCCTCACTTCCTTCAGGAACGCCCAGCGACTGGGGCCCACATACTTCTGCTCCACAGTACGCCCATGGACTGTCACAGCCGCAATCCCATAAGCAAATGCCGAGTCCAGAATTTCAAAGAACTGCTCTCGACTTCGTTCCGAATCATCGACACCGCGACGCATCTTCATCGTGACCGGAATTCGCTCAGGAACCGCATCGCGGACCTTTCGGAAAATCTCGATCGCGGTCGCCGGTTGCCCCAGAAGATAGCCACCCCGACATCGACCGGATGCCCGCTTCGCCGGACAGCCAAAGTTGATGTCAATCACGTCAAAGCCCGCTTCCACCAGCTTCGTCGCTGCCGCCGGAAATTCCTCCGGCTCAGATCCCATCAACTGCGCACCAACAGGATGATCATCATCGGTCACCAGCAGATGATGGCGAGTTTTCGAGCGGTCCTTCAGCGACGTTACGAAGGACTCAATCATCACTTCGCAGATCGTATACGGCGCGCCCAGCTTGCGCGCGAGTGCCCTCATCGGCCAGTCACTGTATCCGCTTAAGGCCGCCTGGACGACAGGCAGGCTCAGCTGGATCGAACCAATCCGAAGCATCTTAGACACTCATCCAGGTCCCTGCTTCTCAGCCTGCTTCGCAAATTCCTTCGCAGTTTCGATCAATCTCTGCTGTCGATCAGCAAGTTCACGAATCTGTTTCTGCAGCGGCCCCTGATCAGCAGCGGGCGACGTCTGCAGTATTTGGTCCACCTGCTTCGTTCGGCGATTCACCTGAAGCTGTAGATTGCGCAAAACGCGAATCTCGGCCATCAGTTCCACCAGTGCTGACTGTTGCTGCTGCCCCTGCTGCTGTTGCTGTTGCTGACGCTCGGGATTCTTCATCTCCTGCATTTCGCGCTGAGTTGTCTCGATCAGCTGCTTGAGAGACTCAATGATGTCCTTCTGAACGGACTGCGTCAGTTCCGCAACATTGGATTCCTGGAGCCAGCCGCTGACGGACTGCATGTCGGATTCGATATCCTCCACGGCCAGAAGCATCGCGACAGCACTGCCATCTTCACGAAGAAGTCCAACAGTCTGACTGCATTCACGTGCCAGTTCCGTCTGCTGCTGAGCCAGCTCCCGGCAACGTCCATACGAGGCATCCAGCCAGTCTTTCTGAGGTGTCGCAGCGAGCGCCAGTGTCCCTTCGTGAATCTGCGTCTCGGCCGCCAGCATCCTCTGGAATCGAGCTTCAAGCGAAGCGAGAACCATTTCCTTTTCTTCTTCACGCAGCTGCTTCAGCTTTTTCTCAAGCTCTTCCGCCGCAGCATGCAGTTCTTCGAGAGCTTTGTCCTGGTCCTTCAGAGCATTGTCTTTCTGCTGATCCTGAAGTTCCTTCAGAGCCTGCTCCATTTGCTGCTGTGCGCGCTCGATCTGATCGCGTCCGGGAGTCTGAGGCGTGTTCTGCGGAGGAGACGAAGTTCCCTTCTGCCCCTGCTCTCCTTTCTGACCAGAGCTCTGTCCGGACTTCTGACCATCCGACTTCTTTCCGTCAGCATTCTGATCTGATTTGCTGCCCGATTTGCCTTCAGACTTTTCAGCGTCTGACTTCTCTTCACCATTCTTCTCACCATTCTTTGGTGAGCCATCCTTTGATTCGCCGTCGGAAGACTTTCCTTCTTTGCCGTCCGACTCACTGCCCTTCTTTCCGGAATCGTCACCGCCGCTCTTTTTGTCTCCGGAATCTTCACCCGATTTCTCACCAGACTGCTCGCCCGACTTCTCACCGTCTTCCTTCTGTCCGGCTTCTTTCTCTGCTTCTTCGCTGTCATGTTCCCTGATGGATTCCAGCAGTTTCTCCGATCCGTCAATTGCACGCTGCTGTCCGGGAGCTGCGTTGGAGGGAGCCGGAGAATTCTGTGTGGCAGCCCGTGCCGATCGCTGTTCCGCAATGATATTGTTCACATCCTTCAGCAGACCATTCAGTCGCTCTCGCTCCCGCTCAACACTGCTGCGACGATCCTCGCTCTGCAGGAGCTTCAGAAGAGTCTGAAAGCTCTCCATGACTTCGGCCTGCTTCTCGGATGCCGCACCAAGATCACCTTTGTCCAGAAGCTCAACGATCTTCTCAATGTCTTCTTTGACTGTGTCTTCACGCCCCTGAGCAATCGCGCGACGCAGCAGGTCGGCCCGTTCGGGATCCTGGCGAGCAAGCACGTCGGCCATCTGGATCAGCATCCGCTCGAACCTGGCATAGCGTCCGCTGACTGCCATCTGTTCGTCCAGAACCGCCTTTGGATCCTTCGTTTCGCCAGAGTCAGGCTTTTTGTCGGCAGGCTTCGGTGGATCCTGCTGCAGGACGGCCAGGGTCCACTGACTCAGGCAAAGTGTCGCACCCAAAAGACCGCACACGAATCGCAGCATGGCCAACCTCATTATTTCAACAGGTCCTGGAACAGCTGATTCTTCTGCAGCTTCTTCGTCTCTTCAAAGATTTTTCGCTGCTCATCCGAAAGTTGCTTCAAATCTCTGAGAGCCTCATGGAACTCCGCCATGTCCCGGACACTCTCCAGAATGGTTTTCAGCACCAGAATGACTTCAGACACCTGAGCACTCGACTGGCTCACCAGCGACTGCGACGCCTGCTTCTCGATGGCAGCAACCCGAAACGCTCCAAGTGCACGATCCGCCTGCCCCATCATCTCACCGGAAACACGCCTGAGCGGATCAATGATGCTCGTCTGCATCGTCTCTGCATTGTTCAGAGGAATCGCATTATTCACCAGCTGTCGTTTGATCTCCTCAAACCCCTCGACAATCGATGCCAGTTCATTTGTCTGACGCCGAAGGCTGTTGCCGCTGCGAGTCGCGCAGGTCAACAGGCTGATTCGATCCTCGTCCTTCGCTCCCGCCCCGGCACCATCCACACGTGACGCGACAGTCTCGTGAAACTGAAGGTCCTTCTGAATCTCTTCCAGCTGAGCAATCACTTCTTCGAACCGCGTGCGCAGTCCGATTTCCCGAGTGTACAACACGGACAGCAGCTCTTCGTCGCTGACGATCTGGAAGGGAAACGGAGTGCTTCGAGTCTGCCCGGGGCCCGGCGATGGATTTCCGTCTGTCGCAACCACCGAAAGTGTCAGCGACTGCCCCTCAGACAGTTCCAGCGGCTGCAGTTCAAAATACTCAAACGGTTCGTCCGCACTGCGAGCCAGCTCAAACTCCGTGGCTGAGGAAGCAGGTGCACTTCGGAACGGACGCGGACGCCATGACGTTTCATCGTCCACAAGAAACTCAAATCCAGCCGACTGCAGTCCATAGTCATCACGAACCCTGCCTGCAATCGGGATTCTCGCGCGACGAGTGACCGAATTGCCGATGCCCGTGAGCTGCACGACAACGACCGGTGCAGCATCTTCAACACCCTGGACACGCAGCGTCTCGGGACTGACCGACATCACGTTGTCTTCATCGTGGAGGAAGAATCGCAGGCTCGTATTCGATGGAATGCGAAGCCTTCCGTCCTTCCAGTATTCTACCGTCTCCCCCGACTGTTCTGCGGACTTCACTCCGTCTTTGGAAGGTTCGGTGGAGGGCTTCGGAACTCCAAACAGTTCCACGGACGCAATGACACTGGCACCGTCTTTCGAGATCAGTGGCTGCCCCGATGATTCTATGGTCCGGCCATCTCGAAGGATCACCTTCGATGATTCGCGATCGCCCGACACTTCAAACTGTTCCGTCACAATTCGAGCGGCCTGCAACGGCTTCGCAGAATTCGCCTTCAGTTCAAAACGAGTTCCAACAGGCAGCGGAATCTCGCTTCCAGTCACCTTCAGTGATCGCTCGCGCTGCTGGTTCCAGCCCGTGTATTCAGGGTACTCACAGTTCAGCTCAATCGTATCCAGGCCCGGAGTATCAACCACCTCCACGCGCCATGGAATGCGAGTTCGATAGTCGCCGGCCAGTACTTCCAGTTCAACAGCCTCCCGAAGCTGACTGACCACATAACGAAATCCGCGCGATGATGACGGTGAGACATACGTCCGGCTCCGAGTCCCGTCGGCACGAATCAAGTCGACTCGAATTCGCTCCGGCACAATCCACTCAACGCCGCTCTCCGGTCCGCCTTCCGGCACATGAAACTCGAGTTCCAGATCAGCACCTCGCGGATGCCGGTATGTCATCACGTCGCTGACGACCGAAAAATCCACTCGGCGATCACCTGGCTGCGCAATCGCGACAACATGAATGTCCGTCGTCCGATCATGATAGATCTCTTCACATCGAACAAATGCATTCCACCAGCGCTGCACCATACCGGGATCAAGCAGCGCCGGAATCAGCGTCGCGACAAACAGCGCGATGGTGATCATGGCCATTCTTTTGATCGCCCGAGTTTCGAACACTTCCGAAACCTGAACTTTCCCGGCCAGCTCTGCCGCTTCACCAACAGATCGCTGAAGCATCGGTGCAGCGAGTGGCCCGTCGCAGGGAATCCCCTTTGAAGACTCCACCGCAAGCACCAGCCGATCTCGAAACTGCGGAAATCGGCGTTCCAGCAGCAAGGCCACATCCACATCACGCACTCGGCGGATGATCGGATATACGACTCGACGAACAAGCAGCCATCCAGCCGACGGAAGAAGAATCGCCAGCATGATCGCCCGCAACCCGACCGGCAGCTCAAGTCGCTGCAGCAGAAACCATCCGGCGTCCAGCGCGGTCGTTGACCAGAACACGACAATGGCCAGAGTAATCGCCAGCAGGCATCCATACGCCAGTGAGTCGCGTCGAATACGCATCTTCACCCGGCTGAGCAAATCGCGCACAGCCGAAGGAAGTTCCATCCTGGTCATCGGAGAACTCACACCACACCCCTCATGAATGAATGGCTCGCTTCTCAACGGCCATCGCGGCTTCCTTCACAGCCTCGGACAGAGTCGGATGCGCATGGCAGCAGCGAGCAATGTCCTCGCTGCTGGCTCCGAATTCCATCGCGACCGCGGCTTCATGAATCAACTCACCGGCGTGGGCACCAATGATGTGGACTCCCAAAACACGATCTGTTTCTTCGTCGGCCAGAACCTTGACGAATCCTTCGGTATGGCCAGCAGCGCGAGCTCGTCCGTTCGCAGCAAAGTTGAACTTACCCGCTCGATACTTGACCCCCGCTGCCTTCAGAGCATCTTCGTTGGCGCCAGCGGACGCGATTTCCGGCTGCGTGTAAATCACGGCCGGAATGTTGCTGTAGTTAATGTGTCCGTAGCCAGTTGCCATACGCTCAATGCAGGCAACGCCTTCTTCCTCCGCCTTGTGAGCCAGCATGGCTCCACCAATCACGTCGCCAATGGCATAAACATCCGGCGATGTGGTCTGATAGGCCGCGTTGACCTGGATGAATCCTCGTTTGTCCGTCTGAACGCCGGCGTCTTCCAGCCCAAGGTTCTCAATACATGGCTTTCGACCAACTGCCACAAGAACTCGATCCGCCGTAATCGGATCCGCGCCGTCCACGGTCACTGTGCAAACAGTCCCATTGGCCGTCGCGGATGTAACTTTGGTTCCAAGCCGGAAGACCAGTCCCTGCTTCTCGAAGATCTTCTTTGCTTCATTCGCGACCTGCTCGTCCACACCCGGCAGAATGCGCGGCAGATACTCCAGCACCGTCACCGAAGCTCCCAGCCTGCGCCAGACTGTGCCCAGTTCCAGGCCGATCACGCCGGCTCCGATGACTACCAGGTGCTTCGGTACTTCCGGCCACGACAGAGCTTCAGTGCTTGTTCCGATGCGGTCTCCGTCGATCTGAATGCCTGGCAGCGACGACGCAACACTTCCCGTGGCAATCAGAATCTTCTTCCCCGTCAGCGTCACAGGAGAATTTCCGGACACTTCAACGACGCCTTTGCCCTTCAAGCGACCATGCCCAAAGAAGCGTTCAATCTTGTTCTTCTTCAGCAGTCCCTGAATGCCCATGTCCAGCGTGCTGACAACGCCATCCTTGTGCTTCATCATCTGTGGCAGATCGAGCGCCACGTCAGACACGATCAGTCCGCGTTCCGCGAAGTACTTCTTCGACTTCTCGTACAGTTCGCTCGTCTCCAACAGTGCCTTTGACGGAATACAACCCACTCGCAGACAGGTTCCACCGAGCTTCGGTTCTCGCTCGATCACGGCAACCTTCATTCCCAGCTGTGCCGCACGAATGGCAGCCACATAGCCGCCAGGACCAGCACCGACAACGATCAGATCAAATGACTCGGACATGAACCTACCCAGCAATACTTGAGTGAATCAAAATGGGAACCGCCAAGGCGCCGGGACCGCCCTGACTGGTCATCAACAGACCCGGCGATCTCGGCGACTTGGCGGTTCGAAAATCAAAAACCACCCGCAGATGGTTCAGAGTTTACACTTCCAGAATCAGTCGTGTCGGATCCTCAATCAGGTCCTTCACCAGTTTAAGGAACGAGACGGCCTCTCGTCCATCAACGACACGGTGATCGTAGGTCAGAGCGATATACATCATCGGGCGAATGACGACCTGTCCATTGACGGCGACCGGTCGGTCAAAAATGCCGTGCATGCCCAGAACGCCGCTCTGAGGAGGATTCACGATTGGCGTCGACAGCAATGAGCCGTAAACCCCGCCGTTCGTGATCGTGAAGGTACCGCCTTCCAGTTCTTCCAGAGCAATCTGATTGTTCTTGGCCTTCACGGCGTACTCAACGATTGCCAGTTCGATGTCCGCGAAACTCATGTTTTCCGCGTTGCGAAGAATCGGGACGACCAGTCCCTTTCCACCGCCGATCGCGATGCCGACATCACAGTAGTTGAAGTAGGTCAGCGACTTTCCGTCAGCGCTCATCTGAGCATTCAGCTGAGGGAACTGCTGTAGTCCTGCAACAACGGCTCGCACGAAGAACGACATAAAGCCCAGCTTCACGCCATACTTCTTTTCAAACACGTCCTTGTACGATTCACGCAGCTTCTTGACGGAGGACATGTCGACTTCATTGAATGTCGTCAACAATGCGGCCGTTCGCTGTGCGTCGACAAGTCGCTTTGCGATCGTCTGACGAATCGGGCTCAGCGGCTTTCGCTCGGTCTCACGGCTGCCACCGACTCGAACCGGTCCCTGCTGAACCGTTCGGATCACATCTTCTTTGGTGACACGATTGCCTGGGCCAGTTCCCTGAACGGAACCTGAAGGCACATTGTTCTTTGCCATCATCGCCGCAGCGCCAGGCATGACGTGCCCGCCACCCTTCGCTTCAGCTGCCGGTGCGTTCGACTGTGCCGGAGCCGATGGGGCAGATGGAGCCGCAGACTTCGGTGCTTCCGATGCCGGCGCTTCGGCTGGCGTCAGGTAACCGATGATCTCATCGACCTGAGCCGTTTCGCCCGCCTTCTTTACAATGCGAGTCAGAATTCCGCCCTTCGCAGCAGGAACGTCGAACGTTGCCTTGTCCGACTCCAGCGCCACGAGGTTCTTGTCTGCTGCAACGTACTGTCCTTCTCGAACATACCATTCGCCGATCATGACTTCGGAGATGGATTCGCCCGGTCGAGGAACCCTGATTTCGATTTCCTGAGTGCTCATTCGAGTTCAAACGCCTGTTTAAGAATGTTCTGCTGTTCGATCTTATGACTTGTTGCGGATCCGGTCGCCGGGCTGGCTCCTTCCGGTCGAGTGACTCCGCGGAAAGGATAACGATCCAGAAGCCGTTCGCCGAACCGAGTTCGAAGGAATCCCCACGCTCCCATGTTGCGAGGCTCTTCCTGGACCCAGAACAACGCTGCTTTCTCTGAATATCGGCCAAGTTCCGCTTCCAGCTGCTGTGCCGGGAACGGATACAGCTGCTCAAGTCGAATAATGGCCACATCGTCCCGCTTCAAACTGTCTCGGTAAGCCGCCAGTTCGTAATACAGCTTGCCCGATGTCAGAAGAACACGAGTCACCTTGTCCGGATTGACGGTCGTATCACCCAGAACTTCGCGGAACGAACCTTCGATCAGTTCGTTCATCGGAGACGAGGCGTCCTTGGATCGCAGCAGACTCTTCGGAGTCATCACGACCAGCGGCTTCTTCCACCAGCGCAGCGTCTGGCGACGAAGCAAATGGAAGTACTGAGACGCCGTTGTCGGATTGGCGACCTGAATATTGTCTTCAGCACCCATTGCAAGGAAACGCTCCAGACGAGCACTCGAATGCTCCGGTCCCGCGCCTTCCATGCCGTGCGGAAGCAGCATGACGAGTCCGCTGAGTCGCTTCCACTTGTCTTCAGCACTCGCGATGAACTGGTCAATGATCACCTGAGCCACGTTGACGAAGTCGCCGAACTGAGCTTCCCAGATCACCAGTCCATCCGGGCAATCCAGACTGTATCCGTATTCAAACCCCAGCACGCCAACTTCCGACAGCGGGCTGTTGTAGATGTCCACAATGTCCGGTCGCGCGGCAATGTCCTGCAGGCCAATCCAGACATGACCGTCGCGGTTGTCATACAGGCCCGCATGTCGGTGCGAGAATGTGCCTCGACGGACATCCTGGCCGCTGAATCGCAGACGAGTTCCTTCGGCCACCAGTGTTCCGAAGGCAGCCATCTCTGCACCGCCCCAGTCGAACATCGCGTCGCCATTGCCCATCTCGCGACGCGCTTTCAAAACGGCTTCGACTTTTGGGTGAGGAGTGAAGCCGGCAGGTGGTGTCGACATCGTCAACATCACCTTCTTCAGCAATTCACGAGACACACCGGTCGGTGGCGAATCTGCATGCTTCACCGTTCCGCCAAAGTAGCCCTTCCACATACCGCCGCCGGTATCCTCCAGGTACTTGAAGCCTTCTTTGCGAGCTTCCTGCAGCTCTGCCTCCAGCGCCTGGGCACGCTTTGCCATAATGTCCAGACCCTCTTCGCGAGTCACTTCGCGGAGGCTGACAAGAGATTCCAGGAAGCTGTTGAAGACGGTCTGGCGAGCACGAATGACCTGGTACATCGTTGGCTGAGTAAACGCAGGCTCATCCGCTTCGTTATGACCTCGACGGCGGAAGCAGTACATGTCGATGATCACATCGCGCTGGAACTTCTGTCGGAAGTCCATCGCCAGCTGAACGACGTGCGCGACCGCTTCGGGATCTTCGCCATTCACATGGAAGATCGGAATCTGCAGCATGCGAGCCACATCGGTGGCATAGGTGCAGCTGCGTGATTCTGCTGGTGACGTCGTAAAGCCGATCTGATTGTTCACGATGATGTGCAAAGTCCCGCCGGTCTGGTAACCAGGCAGCTCGCTCAGATTCAGCGATTCCTGAACGACACCTTCGCCTGCAAACGCAGCGTCGCCGTGGATCAGAATGCAGAAGCTCTTCTTGCGGTCCCGGTCGCCGTTCCGATCCTGCTTGGCTCGCAGACGGCCCAGTGCAACGGGATTCACGAACTCCAGATGGCTTGGGTTAAAGCACAGCGTCAGGTGGACATTCTGGCCGGATGACGTCATTCGGTCACTGCTGTAACCGAGATGATACTTCACGTCGCCTCGCCCCATCTTCAGCTGCGGATCGACGTCATCGAACTCGCGGAAGATCTTTGACGCACTCTTACCCATGATGTTCGCAAGGACGTTCAGTCGACCACGATGAGCCATGCCCATCACGCAAAGGTCGATGCCCTGGCTTCCCGCACGCTCGATGGCCATATCAAGCAACGGAATCAGACTTTCAGCACCTTCCAGCGAGAAGCTTTTCGCGCCGACATACTTCTTCTGAACGAACTCTTCGAAGACGACGGCTTCGCTGAGTCGTTCGAGGATTCGCACCTGCTCCGATCGAGAAAGCTTCAGACGGTTCGCGGTGCGTTCCATGCGATCCTGCAGCCACTGGCGGACCTGCAGACTATCAATGTGCATGAACTGCACACCGATGGAACGACAGTAGGTTGTCTGAAGCCACGTCACCATCTCCCGCAGAGTTCGTACGTCCGGACCACCCGACCACTGCGTCGAGAAGCTGCGGCTCATGTGATCTTCGGTGAAGCCGTAGAATGCAGGATCCAGTTCCGCAGGGCGCGGACGCTCGGCATTCAGAGGATCGATCTTCGCGATGATATGACCGCGAACTCGATAGCTTCGAATCAGCTGCTCAAGTCGTTCCTGAAGAATGACCGCATCCGAAGTCCCGGGATCAACACGCACCGCTGACGAAGAACGACGGAAGATGCTTTCCGCCTGAAACGGCACCTGCATGCTTTCCGGCGTTAACCCGGAATCCACAACCTTCAGCTCATCAAAGTAATCGCGCCAGTCGGGCGACACGGAGTTTCGATCGCGCAGATAGCTCTCGAGCTGACTTTCTGCGAACTCCAGATTCTGCGTTCCCAGCTCCAGCTTTGCAGGAGTCGATGTCGGAGTTGCTGAATGACCATTGGGATGAACTTCCGGTGCGCCGCCAAGAAACGAAGGGGCTGCTGATGGAAGTGACGCTGTGTTGGACATGGTTTGCTCTGCAGTCTGCAGTGCTGCATCATTCGCAGCGTTGGCTGGTGGGGGTTACGGTGAGACCTGACTGACCTGTTCACCGAATTCAGGAGCAGTCCGTTGCCTGAGCACAATGATGTTGCTGCATGATAGACGGACTGCCATGATTGGGAAGCTTTTGACGACCCGACTTGGCAGTTTTCCACTGCTCTGTCAAACGTCAGATTCCCACATGAAAGTGCCGTTTTATGACTCATGCCGCCCGCATCGGGGTGCTCACCGTATCAGACCGGGCCAGTCGAGGTGAATACGAAGATCTTGGAGGTCCCGCAATCTGCGAATACCTCACCGAGATCCTGACTTCCCCATGGTCACCGGAATATCGGATCGTTTCAGACGATCGGCATCTGATCGCCCAGGAACTTCAGCGAATGGCGGACGATCTCGGCTGCTGCCTGATAGTCACCACCGGAGGCACCGGACCTGCCGTCCGCGACGTTACTCCGGAGGCCACGGAAGACGTCTGTGAGAAAATGATGCCGGGGTTTGGGGAACTTATGCGGAAGGTGTCACTCGAGAAGGTTCCAACCGCCATCCTGAGTCGTCAAACAGCCGGAATTCGAGGAAAAACACTCATCGTCAACCTGCCTGGACAGCCCAGGGCCATCCGTGAATGCCTGGGAGCCGTCATGCCCGCGATCCCGTACTGCATCGACCTGCTTGAAGGCCCGCGACTCGAAACTCACCCGGATAAGTGCCAGGCGTTCCGTCCAAAGAAGTAATGGACTCTCCAAAATCCGGCGAGGATGCGACTTGTCGCCGCCCCGCCTGCATCAACAAAAAAGGGCTCTGGAAACTCCAGAGCCCTTTGGATTCTTAGTTCAGCTCAAGACTAGTTGCCTGGGCTGGATGAATTGTTGTCGTTGCCAGCCAGGTAGCCAAGACCTGCTCCGATACCGGCACCCAGCAGTGCGCCGAGCCCGCCGCCACCGCCGGCACCACCGCCACCGCCGCCACCAGTCGCACCACCACCAGCAGGAGCTCCGGCTGGAGGAGTTGGAGGTGGAGGAGGAGTACTGCCGTCACCACCGTCGCCACCGAGGTTCTCATCAAAGTTCTCGGAGTTCAAGTTGTTTGGACCGATTGGACTCGCGGAAAGATCGAGTGTTGCCATGATCGCAACTGGCGAGTAGGCACCCTTCTTCAATTCTGCCTGGGCCGCTTCGAAACCAATAACTTCAATCCCCATCGCGAAAGAACCGTCTTTGCCAGCACCAATCACGCTGTACAAGCCAGCTTCCAGCCCGGCAATTTCAAATGAGCCATCGTGCTGTACTTTAGTTGAAGCCGCAACGACCCCGTTTCGCAGGAAATACACGGTTTCATCAAGAACTTCCCGGTTCTTACCGGTTCGAGGATCCAGCACGTTTACTGAGCCGCGAAGAACACCGTCCTGGCCGAGCTGAACGCGGTGCGAAAGCAGGCTGGTCGAGGCATCGCCTTCACCAGTAAAGAACTTTGCATCATCTTCGCCAGCAGCACCTTTAAATCGAAGGTCTTCTGCCCCGATACCTGCTCGCATCAGTTCACGAGCCAGCGGAACGTCGTCCTGAGCAATCAGAGCGGACTGCAGATCAGTTTCCAGAGCCGCTGGCTTCTGCTCAGTTGCTTCGACCGCGTGAGCCCCGAAGAGGAGCAACCCGGCCTTGCCACGAGCAATAATGCCAATGACGCCAGGCTTCAGCCCGGTCACAGCAAACCGTCCGGTGTCATCGGTAGTCGTTTCCGCCACCAATGCCCCGTCCTGCAGAATTCGAACAGACAGTTCAGCACCTGGAACCGTGGTGTCGACACCAGTCATTGCAAACAACTGACCGGCGAAACCACCCTGAGCATCCAGGACAATTTCCTGAGATCGCTCATGGCGAATTTTGTCCGGAGCCAGAGCAGCAGGTCGTTCGGACACTTCTGGCACCACCGGAGTCTTCGCGGCTTCATCAGTCGCAGCTGCTTCCTGATTGACTGCCGCATTCGATGTCACGTACATCGAACCTGCTGTCACTGAAGCAGCAAGACCCAACACGGTCGCTGCGGAAAATACTGACTTTACGCTCATGATTTGCTGTTCCATTCTTCTGAGGGTTGCGGATGGCCTCAACCAAACCATCCCTTTTCTGCATCCCGCCTTTTGCAACAATCCGGAATTGTTGACGCAATGCCCCATCAAACACAAACAAAATTAGAATAATTCAGCCAATCGAGACAATGCTACTGGACAACGCAGTTTTCCCCAATTTCCCAGGACACCATTTACAAGGCGGCTCAATTGAGAATCACCACATGGAACGTCAACGGCCTGCGAGCAGCCATACGCAAAGGATTTAGTGAACATTTGGCAGCTATCAACCCCGACGTGCTGCTTCTACAGGAAGTCAGAGCAACCCCTGAACAATTGCCTGCCGAATTCCGAGCCCCGGCGGACTGGCATGTGGAATGGCATCCAGCGCAAAAACTAGGATATTCAGGCACCGCCGTCTGGTCTCGAACGCCCATTCAAGTCCGTCAACGAGGACTCACAGAACGGTCAAAGGACGACGAAGGACGCTTGCTGGAGGTCGAGATTCAAGGAATCCACTTCGCCTGTGTTTACCTTCCGTCAGGATCCTCCGGCCCGGAACGCCAAGCGATCAAGGAAAAATGGATGACCAACTTCCAGCGATGGGCGAAGGCTCGCCGCGATGGCCATCCGTTCTTCTTCGGCGGTGATATCAATGTGGCTCATACCGAGAAGGACATCTTCTACGCCAAGTCCAACGAAGGCACTTCAGGGTTCATGCCGCACGAACGAGAATGGTTCGGGAAACTCCTGAAGTCAGGCTGGCACGACCTTGTCCGCGAACATCATGGCGACATTCAGGGTCCCTATTCCTGGTGGTCCAACCGAGGCCGCGCGAGGGAACTCGACCGCGGCTGGCGCATCGACTACCTCCTGTGCAACAAAGCCGCCCGACCTCTGTTCAAGTCCGCACAAATCCACCGCGAAGGCGGACTCGAAATCAGCGACCATGCTCCTGTGTCGATTGAGATTGAGGCTTAGGTACCGAAAGGACGGAACCAGCGAGAATCGACAGACTGCAATTCCCGGCTTCCCGCCTCAAGGTATTCACGCTGCTTTTTTACGGTTAGACTCCGGGCTCGGTAGTTCAAATCTCAGATTTCCAGTTTCAAATCAGTCACCTGACGGCCCGATCGTGGCCAGTCGGTCACTTCCTCAGACTCAATTCGCTTCATTCCATGTTTCAACCCGTTACAGACAGCAATTTCGTTTCCGGTGAACATTCCGTCCTGAAGTTCTGGGAGATCGAACAGATCTTTCGACAGCTGCGTCAGAAGAACGCAGGCCGCAAGCGATGGAGCTTCCTGGATGGCCCTATTACGGCGAACAACCCAATGGGCGTCCATCATGCCTGGGGTCGCACGTATAAGGATACGTACCAGCGCTTCTTCGCGATGACCGGACACGACCAGCGATACCAAAACGGCTTTGACTGCCAGGGTCTGTGGGTCGAGGTGGAAGTGGAGAAACAGCTCGGACTGGGAACCAAGACAGCAGTCCACGAATACGGAATCGACAACTTCGTTAACGAGTGCAAACGACGAGTCCTCCGGTTTGCGGCTCGCCAGACGGAACAGTCGCAGCGACTTGGTTACTGGATGGACTGGGATGATCCGGAACTGCTGCGATCCCTGGCAGAACATCTGGGAACCGATGCCGAAGTGACGATCACGACACCATCAGGGAAGTCTGTCACCGGCAAGGCTCATCAACTCGTCGAGAAACTCGGTAACCCGGAATGGGGCGGAAGCTATTTCACGTTCTCCACCGAAAACAACGAGACCATCTGGACGTTCCTGAAGAAGTGCTTCAATCGAGGCAAGGTCTATCAGGGTCATGACGTCATGCCCTGGTCCGGCCGAGGCGGCAGCGCGTATTCGCAAATGGAAATCGCGGAAGGTCGAAGGCTGACTACGCATAAGAGCGTGTTTGTGAGATTGCCGATCAGGAGAGAAGGCAATGGGAATGATGTGAAGAATGGGAATCATGCGCCCTCATTTCAATCCCATGATTCACATTCTTCCCATGACTCCCATCCAGCAGCCCAGGAACATCTTCTCGTCTGGACCACAACCCCGTGGACGCTCACCAGCAACGTTGCGTGTGCGGTCAACCCTGATCTGGACTACATCAGGATCCAGGCGAAGCGCGACAATGCAATCTACTACTTCGCCAGGGACAACCTGAACTTTCAGCGACTGGCGACTGAGTTCAAAGATGGCTTCGGACGACCGGAATGGAAATGGCCGGAAGGCGTTCCAAAGCTGAAAACCATCGCACAGATCTTCAAGGAACAAGGCGGCTTCGAAGAACTCGGCACGATCAAAGGTGCCGAGATGGTCGGCTGGAAGTACGACGGGCCGTTCGATGAACTGCCGGCTCAGCAGTCCGATGGTGGTTTTCCTGTCGACGAAAACAATCTGGGCAAGTCTGGTGCGAAGTGGCATCAGGTGATCGACGGCGGCCGAGATTCTCGGGGCAATGCGAACGTGGTGGCCGGCGAAGGTACGGGCATCGTCCACATGGCTCCGGGCTGTGGTGATATCGACCATAAGATCGGTATGTCGGTCGGCATGCCCGTGATTGCTCCTCTGAAGGATGATGGAACGTACGACGAAGGCTTTGGTGAGTTCACCGGGCTTGAGGCGATCTCCCCCAAGACGACCGAACTGGTCTTCGAGAAGCTCAAGGCTAAGGGCATGCTCGTGTCCGTCGAGGTCTATCCGCACATCTATCCGCACTGCTGGCGAACAGGTGATGAGCTGGTCTTCCGACTGGTCGACGAATGGTTCATCAACATGGACTGGCGAGAAGAGATCAAAGATGTGACTCGTCAGATTCGCTGGCTGCCCGACAGCATCGACGGACAGGAACGCGAAATCGAATGGCTGTCCAACATGGGCGACTGGATGATTTCCAAGAAACGCTTCTGGGGACTCGCGCTGCCAATCTGGGTCGACGAACAAACGGGCGACTACGAAGTCATCGGTTCGCTCGCCGAACTGAAAGAACGCGCTGTCGAAGGATGGAACGATTTCGAAGGCAACACGCCGCATCGCCCCTGGATCGACAAGGTCAAAATTCGAAACCCGAAGACGGGCAATCTGATGTCCCGTATTCCGGACGTGGGCAACCCATGGCTGGATGCCGGCATCGTGCCGTTCAGCACCATGGGCTACAACCACAACCGCGAAGAATGGAAGAAGTGGTATCCCGCGGATCTTGTGACGGAGTGCTTCCCGGGCCAGTTCCGAAACTGGTTCTATTCGATGCTGTCGCTCTCCACGATGATGCGTTACGACGAAGCAGACAACGCCGAAGACAAGAAGCCGTTCCGCACGCTGCTCGGACATCGCCTTGTGCAAAACGAACAGGGCAAGCCGATGCATAAGTCGGATGGAACCGCGATCTGGTTCGAAGAAGCCGCTGAACAGCTCGGCGTCGACACCATGCGCTGGATGTACCTGGCTCAGAATCCGGCGCAGGATCTGCGTTTTGGAACGCGACATCCGGACAAACCAGTCACGCTTCAAACTCCGGAAGGTCCGATCAACAAGACCAAAGAGGGCGTGCCAACGGCAACCGTCACCAGCGGCCCCGCCGATGAAACTCGCCGGCAGATCCTGATCCCGCTGTGGAACTGTTACAAGTTCTTCGTCGACTACGCGATCGCCGATGGCTTTGTGCCGAATGATGAATTGCGCCGGCGAGCTACACAAAGTCGTCATCACTCTCCGAATGATGAAACTGCAGCGCGTCACTCGGAGAGTGACGGCTACTCTGTTCGTCCCGAGATCGATCGCTGGATCCTGTCGAACCTGCAGTCACTCATCGAAGTGGCTCATCGAGAAATGTCGAACTTCAACGCGCCGGCCTTCTGCGCGGCGGCGGCTCAGTTTATTGATGACCTGAGCAACTGGTACATTCGCCGTAATCGCCGACGCTTCTGGCGTTCCAAAGACGCGAGCGACACTGACAAGACTGCGGCGTATGAAACCCTGTACGAAGTGCTCGTCACCCTCTGCCGACTCCTGGCACCGTGCATTCCGTTCCTGACGGAGAGGATGTATCGGAACCTCGCCTTCGGCGAGGCGTTTTCGGATGAAGGTTTTCAGTTTTCGGACAATCACAAAGTCGCAGAAGGCAGTAAGTCTGCCCTCTCCGAAAACCGAAAACCGAAAACCGAAAACACCATTCCGGTCTCCGTTCACCTTTGCGATTTTCCGATGGCCGACTCGGCGTTGCTCGATGAGGCTCTCAACCTGCGGATGGCGGCGGCTCAGAGGGTTGTGCGACTGGGACACAAGCTGCGAGAAGAATCGAATCTGCGAGTTCGTCAACCGCTGGCGGAACTCCACTTCGCGGCAGCCTCCGAAGAGACGGCTGCGGCGATCGAGACGCTGGGCGACGTGATCGGTGAAGAACTGAATATTCACAAAGTCGTGCGTCAGCAGAACCTGGATGCTCTGGTGAAGTACGCGTACAAACCCAACCTGAAGACGCTTGGGCCTAAGTACGGCAAGCTGCTGAATCTTCTGCGAACAAAACTACCGGAGCTTGGTGATGCGGTTCTGGGTCCACTTCGTCGAGGCCAGAATGTGACCGTTCAACTGGACGGAAACACCGTAGATCTGACTCCCGACGACGTCCTGGTCAGCACCGAACAGGCGGCCGACTGGGTCTGTGCTGATGACGCGGGCATTCAGGTGGCAATCAGCACCGTACTGACACCGGAACTCGTGCGAGAAGGCATGTCGCGAGACTTTGTGCGTCAGGTTCAGCAGCTTCGCAAAGATGCCAACCTGAACATCACGGATCGCATTCGCATCCAGTACAACTCGGCCGACAATTCCATCCATGCGATGGTCACCGAATGGGGCGACTACATCAAAGGAGAAACCCTGGCCGATTCCATCGAAGCCTCACCGTCCTCTGGCCCCGGCACAAAAACCGTCAAAGTCGGCGACGCCGATGCCGCGATCTGGCTGGTGCTGTATCAGTAAGAATCCTACGTTGGCCATGCCGAAATGGAACTACTCAATCAACTTCTGGAACTGACCGATGAATTTCGGCAACAGGAAGTGCCATACGCGATCTGCGGCGGCCTTGCGATGGCAGTCCACGGAGTCCCTCGCGCTACCCAGGACATTGACCTTCTGATTCCGGAAGACTACCTGACAAAAGCTCTCGAAGTGGCCAAAACCAGGGGATTCTGGCTACCAGCTGGACCTATACCGCTGAAAGCAAGAACGCCTCTTGCAACGTCGGTGCATCGAGTGTCAAAGGCCATGGGAAGTTATCTGATCCCACTGGATCTGATTCTCGTCAGCCCATCACTTCGGCAAGTTTGGGACGGACGTCTTGAAGGGAAAATCGGTGATCGACACCTGACAGTTGTGTCACGAGATGGCTTGATTGAAATGAAGCGCATCGCCGGGCGTCACAGAGATCTTGATGACATCGAACGACTGACTGAAAGTTCAAATGATGAACCATCCGATGTCTCTTAATCAGGCCTCGACGAAAGTCGATATGTCTCCTGAGGCAATTCTTTCACGACTAAAGCTGGTCGACGAACTCAATAATCTTTGCCGCATCCTTGGCAAAACCAGCCTCTTGGGAAAAACACCTGAATTGATGGTCGCAGAATCATCAACGATGGACCTAAACGCAGTTGGAAATGCCACGCAGGATTCTGCGAGAGATGAACACGGCTGACATGTCCCCTGAAGCCATCGCCGCTCGGCTGCAGCAACTGAGTGAACTCTACGAACTCAGTCTGATGCTGCGATCTGCGAAGAAGCTGGACACTCCATACCAACAGCTCAGATCGACTCCTGAATCAGGACAAAGCTGACCTCAGTGAGTCGTCCTTAAAGGGAACTGAGAGTGATCAACATTACAGACTCACATCGAGTACTCTCACTGCCATCGTCGTAAATGCCTGCGTCAATTGTGTCAACAACTTACCTTTGTCCAGGCTGCCGGTGCGGTACACGAGTCTGTTCCGTTCCCGCCATCGACGCTTCCTATCTGCGTCAGAGCAAGATCCACTGAAATCAGATCATCCCCGTCAAGCGCCTGAATGAAAAACTCATCGGTAGCGTCCATTGTGATACTGTCGAATTCCAGAGAGCTGGTTAGTCCCCGCGGCTTACGGCGGAATGTGGCACTTGTGGCTGACAGCCGAGTCAACTGCAGATCTTCGGCGTTGTTGGTTCCGAACAGCATCAGCAAGTCGACTCCGGCACCGCCGTCCATCGAGTCATTGCCGATACCGCCATCGAGAAGATCATTGCCGTCATTGCCATTCAGAATGTCGTCACCGCCCTCACCAAACAGCCGATCATTCTGAGTTCCCCCCTGCAAATTATCGTTTCCATTGCCACCCCAGAGTTCATCGTCACCGGCCGCACCGTTCAGGAAGTCGTCGCCATCTTCTCCAAACATTCGATCGTTGCCGGCAAAGCCATTGAGTATGTCGTCGCCGGTGCCACCAAACAGCAAATCGTTGTTGTCCTGCCCGTTGAGTGTGTCGTCGCCATCATTGCCGTACAGACGATCGTTGCCGATGCCACCAAACAGAACGTCGTTTCCGACCCCTCCGCGCAACAGGTCAGCCCCGCCTGCACCGTCGAGTGTCGCGTCGCCCGTAAACAGACTGGCATTCAGGACATTGTTCGAGATGCCTCCAGTGAGCGTGGCCTTCTCGACGTCATCTATTTGAATGCGTCCGCCGCCGGAGCTGACCAGCCGGGAATCATTCAGGTCGTAGTTTGCGTCGGCCGATGCGGTGAGTCGATCCGTCCCGCTTCCAGCCAGATACCAGAATGCTCCGCCATGAACAGGCAGCGCCAGATCCGGACCATTGACAATCAGGTTGTCGTCACCTTTTCCCGTGCGGACGAACAGATTCTTCAGACGGATCGCGTTCAAACTGTCAACTGCGATCGTAATCGTATCCCCGGCAGAAGAGGCAAGTTCCCCCTGGCGTTCGGTCGTGATCGTCACAGAAGGAGTGTCAGTGAACCCAATGTTGAGCATCTGGACTCCACCGGACGTCCCGCTGATCCGAGTGCCGCCAGCAGCCCCAAACAGTCCGGGACCTGAATTGACCGTCAGCAGGTTGGTCGAATTCTGCGGCTCAACAATCAGGCTTAGCGAATTGGCAGTTACGAGGCTATCGATGTTCGAGAACGATATCACCTGGCCATGCGCCAATACACGGCCACTTCCTGCAATCGTCGCCGAAGGCTGCACGGTAAACGCTTCCACTCCAGTTCCAGTCACATGCAGAGTGTCATTCACCGCCACATCGGGCGATCCGACAATCTGGATTCCACCGGGAAGCGTAAACGAGCCACCAGCAGCAAAGTCCACCTTCAGAAACTTCGAGGCGGTCCCACCGGAACGGGATACTCGGACACTTCGCGTTTCGCTGAGCACTCCAGCGCTTGCCACACCGATTTCGTCGCCTGAGTCACTCAGTTCCACTACCTGGATCTGATCGCCGTTGCGACGAATGCTGATAGAACTGCTGATGGAATCTGCATGCATGTCAGCAATTAGCTGAATGACGAATGTGCCTTGTGTGGTCGAGAACAGGTTGATGTTTCCCGGTCCCGGATCACTGTCCATCGAGTTTGTGAAGCCGCCAGCCAGGCTAAGGGTGGAGTTCGGGCCGAGTGACAACCCTCCCGGAACAGCATTGCCGGCACCACTGAATTGCTTCGCGTAGAGAAAGACGTCACCGGCTGTCAGTTTTGCCAGAAAGATATCGCTGCTGCTCGGACTGTTCAGCGGGAAGTTTCCGTTGCCGTTGCCAAACCGAGCTTCGAATTCGAAATTCCCAAGGACATACCGGTTACCGTCATCATCAATATCGAGCCCTCGGATCGAATCGTTACGGCCTCCGCCAATTTGCTGCACGCCCTGCAAGGCTCCGAAGGCATCGTAGGTCGCAATGAAGGCATCAGTGAATCCTCGTGTGACCAGTTCCTTCGTGGCCGACGACGGATCAAAATCCGCCGTTCCATCGAAGTTGCCAACGGCCACGATCTTCCCGTTCACGTCGGTTCCGATTCCCGTGCCTGTGTCGTTTTGGGTTCCGCCCGCTTTGGTGGCCCACTTCAGAAACATGGCTGTGTCATAACGGGCAACAAACGCATCAGTAAGTCCGGAACTCGACTGGTTCACGGCCGCTGACCTTGGGTTGAAGTTCGCTGTGCCGGAGAATGAACCCGTGAGAAGAATGTCTCGGATCGGCGTGTATTTCACAGCCGTTGCACGGTCTGCTCCAGTACTTCCAATGCGAATCACATTACTCAGATCTAGTGAGGCAGTCATTTCCATCAGAAAAATGTCATCGCCACCGGCGCTGGAGAGCGACGTCACGGTCGCTGATGGGTTGAAGTCTACAGTGCCGTTAAAGAAGCCGGCGGCAGCAACCTGGGTGGACTGAAACGCATCGACAGAGTTTACCTGATCCTCGCCCGTGCTGCCGAATGTATGCACCTGGAAGAAATTGCCGGTCGAACTGTTGAGTCGAAGTACGAACCCATCCTTCCCGCCGGCACTGCTGCGACTTTGTGTCCCTGCTCCAGAATCAAAGTCCACAGTCGCGCTGAAAAACCCTGCGACGTAAACCGATCCGTTACTACTGACGGCAACTCCAAGCCCCACGTCATCCCCGGTGCCGCCGATGACGACGTTCCAGACGAGACTGCCCGCTGAGTCAAATTTCGACACGAAGATGTCCGTTCCACCCGCGCTGGCCAGGGGGTTTTGTGCCGATGAAGGATCAAAATCCACACCAGAGCCAGCAAAGTCGCCGGTGACGTAGGTGTTCCCCTGGTCATCCGTGGCAATGCCATTGCCCGCAGATCGCGAAGTCCCTGGTGCCAATGTTCTGTATTCCCTGGCGAAGTCAAGAAATTGCGTTAGCAGCTCTCGAGCCTCAAGCGCTTCGACTCGCTGACGGGCACGGCGGCGCAATCGAGTCGCAGTATTCTGAGGACCGATGATTCGTGCCCACGTTTTTCGGAGCAGTGTTTGCATGACCATGGAATTCACCCCTATTGGAAGCAGGAAAGAATTGTGCCAGGGTCAATGCGGTCCACATCCATGCGCGCTCCAGGCTTTCTCCGAAATTCCAGACGGATTTCCCAAAAGCGCAGGAATCTCAGCCACCAGCAAGGCTGTGACGAACAATTTGCGCAGAACAGAACGGCACCTGTCTCACTCAGATGACATCAGTCACACTTCAGATCACGAACAAACTGACTGTCACGCCGAATCTCAGCGGTCGGCACGTCAAGCTGGTCGGAAACGAGCGACACAAATCGACGCCATAACAAGTCGTCTGTCTGGTGTTCGGCAGTGCCCCGAGGTGGCACGACGCTCCTAACGAGGTCTCCAACGGTCACAACGTCGCGAGGCAGCCCCGACAAGAAGAAAGCCGGACAACGGCCCGATTTGAGTTTCCTGCCGTCGTCCCATCGTTCATCATTCTGCCGATCCTACTGCGAATTGGGAATTCCGATTTCCCGTTTCAGCTCCTGCCAATACTCCAGCCCCCTGCTCTTCGAGTCTCTCCATGAATATGGTTTGTCGCCTGTTCCCAGCCGCCCTTGCCCTGCTATTCCTCATCCAGTCGCTCCCTGCTCAGGACAACACTGCGGCGGTGCCTGCTGAAGCCGCGCCGGCCAAAGGCAGTGCGGATCGTCCAATCCAGGCGTTGCTGGTCACCGGAGGATGCTGCCACGATTACGATCGACAGAAGCTTATTCTGACTCGCGGAATCAGCGCGCGAGCCAACGTGAGATGGACCGTCGTGCATCAGGGCGGAACATCAACCGACACAAAGATCCCGCTCTATGATGATCCGAACTGGGCGGATGGTTTCGACATCGTGGTTCACAACGAATGCTTCGCACATGTGACCGATAAGGAATTTGTCGACCGCATCCTGAAGCCTCATCGTGAAGGTCTGCCAGCGATCCTGATTCACTGCGCGATGCACTGTTATCGAGTCGGTGATGATCGATGGTTCGAATTCTGCGGCGTCCAGTCTCCCGGCCACGGTCCTCATTATTCGTACACGATCAACAATCTCAAACCCGATCATCCGATCATGGACGGCTTTGGCGAACGTTTCGTCGTGCCAAAAGGTGAGCTCTACCACGCGGCCAAAGTGTTTGACACGGCAACCCCACTGGCCGTTGCCAATCGACAGGACAACAACGAGCCTCAGGTCTGCATCTGGACGAACGACTATCGGGGCACACGAGTCTTCGCGACAACCGTGGGTCACTACAACGAAACGATGGTGGAGCCGACCTATCTGGACATGGTCACGAAAGGACTGCTCTGGGCCGTCGGTCGCGATCCCGTGAAGGACTTTACTCCGATCACCGTTCAGCAGGACGAAGAAATCCGAGCACTGGCGACGGCGAAGGTCGAAAGGAACAGCCCCGTGCTGACTCAGGGCTGCTGCGGCGAAGGCAATCTGGTCTTCAACAAAGCTGCCAAAGCCAGCAGCGAAGAAACGGGAAAGAATAACTTCGCGAAGAATGCCGTCGACGGCCGCCTGGACACTCGTTGGTGCGCGGCTGGTCCGAACGCAGGCGAATCAATCACCCTCGATATGGAGAAGCCTCAGTCTGTTCGCAACGTGCGGCTGCATTGGGAATCGAGGAACACGGCTTACCAGTACACGATTGAATCGTCAGCCGACGGCAACGACTGGACCATGCTGGCAGATCGTTCGGAGAACAAAGAACGAAACGGATTATCCGTTGATGAAGTCAAAGCTGATGATGCTCGTTATCTGAAAATCACCTTCAAGGGCTCCAACGGCGGCGGCTGGGGCAGCATCTGGGAAATTGAAGCGTATCCCGGGGACCTGCCTCCTTTGCCCGAAGGTGTCTCCGCTGGAAGCAATGCGTCTGCCAGCGTTGAAGATGTCAAAGCTCCGAAAGGCTTCGACGTCCGCATCTTCGCCGGTCCGCCGCAGGTGACGTATCCGGTCTGCATCACCACGTCCGTCGATGGAGAAGTCTTCGTCGGCGTCGATGAACAGGGTTCGCTCGGAAAGGATCCCGGCCGAGGAAAAGTGGTGCGATGTATTGATACCGACGGCGATGGCAAGGCCGACAAGTTCAACGACTTCGCAAAGATGGATCATCCTCGCGGACTGGTTTACGACAACGGTTCTCTATGGGTTCTGCATCCGCCATTTCTGTCGGTCTTTCATGATGTCGACGGCGATGGCACGTCAGACAAGAGCGAAGTCCTGATCGAAGGCATCAGCACCGATGAAGTCAACAAGCGAGGTGCTGACCACACGACGAATGGAATTCGCATGGGAATCGACGGCTGGATCTACATCGCGGTCGGTGACTTCGGATTCAACAAGGCGGTTGGCAAAGACGGCACGACGCTCAGCAAACGCGGCGGCGGTGTGGTGCGAGTTCGCCCGGATGGAACGGAGATGGAAGTATTCTCCTGGGGCCAGCGAAACATCGTCGACGTCGCGATTGATCCTTCGATGAACGTGTTCACTCGAGACAACACGAACGATGGCGGCGGCTGGGACATTCGACTGTCGCACGTCATGCAAACGGCCAACTATGGTTACCCGTCTCAGTACATCAACTTCACCGAAGAAATCATGCCGCCGCTGGCTGACTATGGTGGAGGATCCGGCTGTGGTGCTCTGTACTTTCAGGATGACCGATGGCCATCACCTTACAATGACATGCTTCTGACGTGTGACTGGGGACGCAGCGAGGTCTTCAGCCACCGACTTCCCAAACACGGCGCCACGTTTGATGCCCAGCAGGACACGTTTCTGACGATTCCTCGCCCGACCGACGCCGACGCCGACGCCAGCGGCCGTTTGTTTGTCACAAGCTGGAAAAACGGTGGCTTCGCATTCGAACGCTCGGACGTCGGGTTCGTGGCAATGATCACGCCGGAGAACTTTGTCGCTCATCCCGTCTCCACAAAGGCGAGCGGCAGGGCGTCAGCCCTCCGAGCTAACGGATTGGCAGATCATTCCCCTGAATCTCTGATCCACTTGCTGCGAAGCCCGTCGGATGCTCTGCGCCTCTCCGCCAGTCGGGCATTGGTCGTCCAATCCAGTTCCTCTCAAATTTCAAATTTGAAATCTCAAATTGCCGAAGGCCTCGTGGCGCTGGCGAAGGATCGCACGGCTTCTGTGAATTCTCGCATCGCTGCCGTCTGGACTCTGCGCCAGGTCAGTTGGGATGCGTTCAAGGCGACCTTTGGCTCTTTGCTGATTGATGCAGATCTTCGCGAACATGTCATCCGAGCGGCGACGGATCGCAAGTCTCAGATCGACAAGGGCCTTTCATCTCCGATCTTCTCGAAGCTCGACGACAGCAACCCGCGTGTCGTCGCAGCGGCGGTCGTGGCGATGGGACGGATGGAGGAAACACGAGCGGCGAAGAAGTTGCTGGAACTCAGCAACAGTAACATGGCAAGCGGGGCAACGTTAGCCCCACGGTCCGAAGGTGGTGCCGGCCGGTTGACACCTGGCCGCTCGCCGGAAGATGAGAAGAAAGACGCATGGCGACTTCCCGATCCCGATCGAGTCATCCCGCATCTGGCGGTCAGGGCTCTTGTGCAGATCAATGCGATCGACTCCTGTCTGGAAGCCCTGAATGGGCCTCATCGAGCCGGAGCGGTTGCAGCGTTGAAGCACATGCATGATCCAAAGACCGTTGATGGTCTCTTCAAAGTGCTCAGCACCAGCCGCGACGAATCACTGCGTCGCGACGTCTGGACGACGCTCATTCGACTGTATCACCGCGAAGGCGAATTCACGGTCGACAGCCCGAAGTGGTGGGGAACTCGGCCCGACACAACTGGCCCGTACTACGATCGCCAGAAGTGGAGCGAATCCGATCGCATTGCCGACGCAATCAAAGTGGCGATGTCTGAAGCCGACGATTCTTTGAAGGCACACCTGACAGAGCAATTGAAAAAGCATGTCGTCAATCTCGACGGCCTTTCAGCAGACGTCGCGATGAAGGAAGAGGAAAAAGCCATCGTCCTTCCGAAGGCAGATCCGAACGACCCCAACGCCATCGCAAATCTGGCGTTCGACGTAATTGCTCAGCGTGCAGCCGCGACTCCAGGCGACCCGGAAAAAGGAAAGACTCTGTTCAAGCAGCAGTCCTGCATCAACTGCCATACGTTTGCAAACGGCCAGCAGCCGAAGGGCCCGCACCTTGTTGACATCGGCAAGCGATACAAGCGAGCCGAGTTGATTGAGTCCATCGTTCAGCCAAGCAGGAAGATTGCACAGGGCTTCGACACCTGGGCCTTCGCCATGTCCGATGGCAAGGTCTACACCGGCTTCGTAGTTCTGGAAAGCGCAGAGACGGTGACTCTGCGAGACACCACCGGAGTTTCACACGAACTGATTCAGGACCACATCGATGACCGCGTGAAACAGGAGATCTCCATGATGCCGAATGGTGTCGTTGGCAATCTGTCTCCCGAACAACTCGCCGACCTGATCGCGTATCTGGAGAGTCTGAGATAGCGGTTCGCTCCCGCGACGGGCCAGTGTCTGAAGTGCGAGTTCGGCAATCCTGTCCGCCGAAGCCTTTGTCGATCGACAGATGGCTCGCGGAGGAAGTATGGCGATTTCCTGGAAACCTGCCTCATGGATTGCTTCCAGCTGCGTCGACTTATGATAAAACAAACATAACACTGAAGGGATAAAATCAACACCCCCAACACCCGCGATCCGTAAGAACAATCGCCCAGTTGCGCACCACCGACAGTTGGCCTGAACGCGTCCAACGACACCCAATTGATGAACAACTCTGATAACTGAAAGGCGTGAAATGGCATATCGTCTGGAAAGCTATGTGCTCCGGGGAGAAATCCGAAACTCGAATCGGAACAGTGTCTCAGGATGGCTGGAGGTGCTCAGGGCTTCGGAAGATGGAGTAGACACCGCCCCCGAGCCGCGACTGGTCAGGCTTTCGCTGGTGGGCAACCTGCAGGGGGAACTCGCAGGACGTGAATTTCGCTTCGAAGTTCGTGAGAAAGATCTTCCAAACCCGAGGCCAGTTCTGGAGAAAGCTTTTCAAGACGACCAGATCGGCCCAATGGGTGACAGCGTCTATCGTATGGTTCGAGTACCGCTGATTCCGATCGAAGAGTTCTACATGGCTCGAAAACGCGGAGAGACACCTCCCGAAGAACAGCGAGCATCCCTCTATCTTGAGTGGTACAGTCAGAACGGCCGAGTCGTCCTGGAACTGGTCGATCCGATTCTGGAGTTTGAAGAGCAGTATGATCTGCTGGCCGACCCGGAACCGGAGCCTGTTCCGGACCAGGACGATGTCGGAGCGCTGTCCATCACAGCGATCTCACTCGACGACAATGGAGTCTCCCACTTCAATGCCAACTCCATTTCCGAGCCTGGAGAGGATGACGATCCGTTTGAACTGTTTCCGAAAGATCTGAACCAGCAGATCAGCCAATTGTCGCTTGATGCCGATACGGTGGATGATACTTCTTCGCTCGAAGACGAACTTGCGTTGACCGACATCGAACCTCGGGAGCCTCGCAGCTGGGATGAAGTTATCCCGGGGATCGATCCGGAAACGAAGGCGATGTACGAACAGTGGGACGAGGTGACTCATGGCACCAAAGATGAACCGCTGACATGGCTGTTCGAAAGCCCGCTCTTTCTGCCGAAACCCGACAACGTGCTCGACGAACAGCAGGCCTGGAGCGCGCTTCAATCTCTGCTGATCGCAATGGCACTGCGAGGCGTCGCGTTCGACATGTGTCCTCACTTTACTGCGATGCAAGCCTACCGGCTGCTGATTGAAGAACTGCTCCCGGAAGCTGCCGTCCATCCCAATCTCGTCGCCACGGGCTGGATTCAGCACTACGGCTCATGGGAATCCTGCGACGAATGCCAGGCCGAATTCGATGCTGAATATGAGCGGGGGAAGAACACGGAGTGACGCAGCAAAATCCCTTCGACGACAGAATCGGACACGAGTCTGTATGCGGCCGATCGGCTGAGAAAGTGCTCGACGATTCTCGCCGGCGGAGGTAGACTGCCACACAACGCAACGCGAGCCGTTGTCCTCATGGGGTCACATAAATGTCTGTACTAATACTTGAACCAGTGGCCGTTCCACTTCGCGAAGATGAGTTTGGGGGCCTGCGAGTTGCTGATACGCGAGTCCTTCTGGAACTGATTGTTCGTGCCTACAACGCCGGAGCAACGCCGGAGGAAATCATCCAGGCGTATGACGTCCTCAAGCTCAAAGACGTTTATGCAGTCATCGCGTGGTGTCTGAGCAATGAATCAGTTCTCGCAAACTACATGTCCGCAAGAGAACAACAGGCAAGTGACGCCCGGCAGGGGCTTGAGTCGATTAGAACCGATCAGCAGGAGGTTTTGAAAGCGTTACGCGTTAAACTCATGCAACGGAAAGTGGCCGCAGCCCAGGAAGCCGAGCTTCGCAGACAATCCGCGACACAAAACGCAGCGCCGACAGGAGCGTAGCCTTGCTGCGGTTAGCCAGCGATGAGAATTTTCATGGTGACATCGTGCGAGGACTGCGCCGCATGCTCCCGGATCTCGATTTGATTCGTATCCAGGATGCGGGGCTCTCCGGTATGGATGATCGTGACCTGCTTTCGTGGGCTACCAGCCAGAATCGCATCCTGCTCACACATGACCGCGCCACGATGCCACTGTACGTCGCTGAGAGATTTCAACGTGGCTTGTCTGTTGTCGGTGTTTTTATTGTTGATGATCGAGCGTCCTTAGGGCACCTGATCAGTGAATTGGCTTTGGCGATCCAATGCAGCGAACAGGCGGAATGGCAAAATCTAGTGGTCTACTTTCCGTTGCCCCAGTCGTGAGTTGCCTCGGAGATCGAAGCCCTTCAGGAGATCTCCGGAGAAGTTGCTCTGGTCGACATCCTCCGGCCTATTCGTAAATACACTATCGCGCGAAAAACCGTGCCCAGCACGCGATTCACATCAGGCCTGATTCGACGTCGTCTGCACCCACTTCAACTCATCCGGCGTGAGAGGCGGGTCGAGCGGGGCGGTGTATTTGACGGAGAGGTCGTAGCGGGCTCGCTGGTAGACGAGGTCGAAAACTTCCTGCAGCGGAACAGTAGCGTCGGGGTCTCCGTTTTGCAGGGGAATCGGGATGACCGGAAGTTTGTCGGCCAACGTCCATGCATAGACTTCACACTTCGGTCGACGTTTCGCTCGACTGATCACGCAGTAGTAGTCGCCGGGCGGCAAAGTACCGATGACAGGCAGACGCATGCCGCCTCGCAGCAAGTCCAGTTCCACAAGATGCGTGGGACTCGAGAGGATCTCCTGCCGCTTCATCATGTATTCATGTCGGCCATCGCCTTTGCTGCGTTTGTTGGACGGTGAAAGAAGTTCAATCACCGTGATCACCTTCATCGTTTCACGCTCACGAATCACCAGATACGTTTCCTGCCGTTCAATCGGCATCGGCAATTCGCACTCGGCGGTCATGCTGGCGGATTCACGAGTCAGAACTCCGAGAACTGATGCTGAATCGCCGGGCCGCTTATCAACCCTCACAATCGCAACGTCCGCCCGACGCATGGTCTCCGGTTCCCCTCCGACCGATTCCAGGTAGACGCGACGTTCCACTCGGACGAGGTATTTGGGTTCAATCGAGGGACTCAGGGAGTCGGACAATGCCGTCATAAGCCGTGTATGAAAATCTTCCCATTCCTGTGATTCCAGAAACGGGTCCATGCCAGGAAATGGAGATGGCATATGAAAAATCCTCAATGGTGCAGCATTTCCGAAAACGCCAACGCTTCGCTTGTCGCACCAGACGAGAAGTTCAACCTGCGTCTATCGTACCGGCAATTTCGCGCAATGAGAACACTCGATTCAAGCCTCACCGCAAATCGCCGTGAGTCTCCTTCAGGCTTGCGAGGTAGGCATCAACCGCGGGGCTGAAGCGCAGGACGTAAATCATGTAGTAATAGAGCAGCATCATCGGAACAACGATGAATCGAAGTGAGTCAGGTCCTCCAGTCAATTGGCCTCCGAGAAGTACCAGACCAAGAAGCAGACCGAAGACCCAGAGAGTTCGAATGAATTCGCCACCTCGAAAAATAGCGACCATCATGATCAGCTCGACGGCAAACCGAGTCATCGCTCCGACGGCTTGACCGGTCATTTCCTTTGAAATCATGTTGAAGATCAAAAGCAGGTTGAGACCAATTTGAAGTACAAAAACAGATTTCAGCAGTGCACTCCCTGCCTCCACAACCTTGCTGCCGGCCTGATGCGAAACGGCCACTGCCGAACTTGCCTCCGGTAGCTTAGCCTCCGTGCCACACACCGGACAGACGGTACATGATTCTGAAAACTGAATGCGGCATGTCGGGTTACAACATGGGATCAAACTCATAATTCACTCTGCAGCAAGTGATGGCATACGATACGAACCACCTAATGCTAATCGCCGCCTCAGTGCATCACAATTCGTCGACTGATGATTGGGTGCCACTCACTCCGCAAGGTGGGCGGCATGTCGATTCGCAGACCGTCTCCTTTAACAACACACAACACTTTTCCCGAACGGGACAATTCCTCTTGACCTAGCGTGGATCGCAATATATTTTTCCCGAGCGGGAATTTTGTGCGGCCGGGTTGATCTGGACGCGAAGAATTTCCCGATCGGGAAAACAGAATGACAAAAATCAATGATTCCACACACCTTGGGCGACTCGTTCGTGAGCGACGGAAGCAGGCGAAGCTGACTTTGAAGGACGCGGCGGGCATGGCGGGCGTTGGGGTTCGGTTCCTGTCGGAACTGGAACGAGGCAAGCCGACGGTCCAGATCGGACGCGCGCTGCAGGTGCTGCAGCTTTTCGGACTCGAACTTCACGTTCACACGAAGGGTGAGTCACGATGACCGAACAGCTCTATGTCCATTACGAAGGACAGCTCGTCGGGTCGTTGACGCTGCGAGATTCTCTGCAGATGCAGTTTGAGTATTCCTCCGACTGGTCTCGTTCGCCGTCTTCATTTCCGATTTCGATCTCGCTGCCACTGGACGGTTCGTTCGATCTGTCGGCCAGTCATCGCTTCTTTGCCAACCTGCTGCCGGAGGCGAACGTTCGGCTTCAGATCTGTCGTTCTCTTGGAATCAGCCAGGACAACGACTTCGCTCTACTGAAGGCCATTGGCGGGGACTGTGCTGGCGCGCTGACGATCACGCAGCAATCCGCCACGTCAAACAAACAGAGCCATAACGATTCTAACGAACAGCGTTATGAGGAGATCACCGAAGATCAGCTGGCGTCGTGGTCTGTTGGTACGCCCGAAGCATTTTCAGCCATCACGGGGCGCAATGACATTCGACTGTCGCTTGCGGGTGCTCAGGACAAGCTGCCGGTGCACGTTCAGGACGGTCGCATCTTCGTGCCCATCGGAAATACACCCAGCACGCACCTACTGAAGTTTGCATCGCCTTTCTATTCGCATCTGCCGGAGAACGAAACGTTTGTCACGATGCTGGCACGTGCCGTCGGGTTGCCTGCCGTTGAGATTGTTCTCAGGAAGACACAGCGAGCCAGCGTCGCGCTGATTACTCGTTACGACCGAGTCTTCGAAGAGAACCATTATCGTCGCCTGCATCAGGAAGATTTCTGCCAGGCTCTTGGCATCAGTCCGGTGTCGAAGTATCAAAAGGAAGGCGGGCCGTCGCTGCATCAGTGTGCGGAGATTCTTCGAAGTCATTCCACGTTTCCCGTCGTGGACCTTCAGCGACTTGTGAACTGGTGCCTGTTCAATCTGATTGTCGGCAACGCGGATGCTCACGGAAAGAACATCTCACTTCTGTACGAAGATCGCCAGTCAATCCGACTCGCGCCGTTCTATGATCTTGTCTGTACTCGGAACTACGACAACATTTCTCGCCATCTCGCGATGAGTCTTGGCGGAGAATCAGATCCGGGACAAATCGGGCTCAGCCATCTTCAGAAGCTGGCCACAGATCTCAGGATCAATGCAAAAACACTCGTCAGCACGGCAACTCGTCTCTGCGATCAGATCAGCGACGCGATCAACGAGACCGCTCAGAGTTTTGAATCCCGGTTCGGTCCATCCCCGGTTCTGGAACGAATTCCTCTGATCATCCGGAAGCAAATTCGCAGACTCAAACAGGGGCTGAAAAGTCATGCACATCTGGGTTGATGCTGACGCCTGCCCGGGCGAAGCCAAGGAAGTTTTGTACAAGACGTCGAAGCGTTTGCAGATCGCGATGACTCTGGTGGCCAACCAGATGATGTTCGTCCCAAAGTCCAGCCTGATACGCTTTGAACTGGTCGCCGCTGGGGCGAATGTGGCTGATCAGCGGATCGTGGAATTGCTAAGTTCCGGCGACCTTGTGATCTCGGCCGACATTCCGCTCGCAGCCGCGGCCGTGGCCAAAGGAGCAACCGTCCTGGATCCTCGAGGCAATGTGCTGGACGCAGAGAATGTCGGTTCTCGCCTGGCCGTCCGCAACCTGATGGACGACCTCCGCGGCTCCGGCATGGAAACCGGCGGTCCTGCCGCCTACAGCGCGAAGAACAAGCAGGACTTCGCGAACCAGCTTGACCGGCTCCTGACCAAACTTCTGAGACAGGCGGCGAAACCGAAGTGAATCTGAAAGAAGCGCCACCGCTTTGGAAACACGCGGACTCATAGACAAAAAGTACGTAGGAAACGCTCTGCATTCTGCAAACAGACACGTCTTTGAGGCATGATGCAAATGACTCTGACTCACAATCCCTATCAGGTGATCGCGGAAGCCGATCCACCACCGAAGTCAGACAGTCATCCTCTGACGCTGCTGACGTTGATGCTGCCGTTTGCGCTAACGGCGGCCTATGCGGCGGGTTCAAGCCTGATGATCCCAGGAGGGTTTCGCATCTTTGGGGGACACCAGATGGTTGCCTCCGGAATCATCTTCGGACTCGCCGCCGGCCTTCATCATGTGCTGTGCGTTCTGCTGGCCAGACAAATCCGAAGGTACTGGTGGAAACTCTGGATTCCGATTGCGCTCCCCATACTGCTCGGCTTTGTTTTTGAAGTGACGGGACGGATGCTCGAAGCCGCCGCGCGATGGATGACAAGTGATCCCGGCCTGTCGACGTTCCTGATCGGACTCCTGGGAAGCGGTCTTGTGGGAATGTCTCTGCTCACCGCCTGCCTGGTCCTGCTGCGAATGCTTCCGGTCCGCTCCGCCGTGCCATTCACACTCATCACCAGCACCTTAGGCGCTGTCTGCGTGTCGGTGGTCAACAGCAGACAATTCATTCGTACTCCTGTCGACGGACTGTTCTGGACGATGTTCCTGTGGCAGTTCACAACTCTGATGTACTTTGCATCTCAGTCCACGCGGACAAAACCCGACCGTCAAAGTCCCCCTGGGGAAATCTCGTAAAAACCTGCGAACAACTGTACTTTCCGTGAGTCTTCGTGCTGCCGCCCACGTTCAGGCTCGACAACGGAAAGGAAAGATATGTCTGTTCTCGATGTTCGTTGTCCTCAGTGTCAAAGGTCGATCTCTGCCGCCGATGTCAACATTGTCAACATGGTGGCAAAATGCAGCGAGTGTGATGTCGTCTTCACGATCGACTCACTGGCTGTGCCAGCCGCTGTCAGCTCCGTTGTCTCGACACACTCGGAAACCGCTCCTTCGCGGCCAAGCGGGATTACGGAACAGGAAGGCTCGATGGGTGAACGAGTGATCCGCCTTCGCTGGTTTCATGCGGCACTGTTCGGCCTGCTCTTCTTCTGCGTCGCCTGGGATGCGTTCCTGGTCTTCTGGTACTCCATGGCGCTGTTTGGAATGGGGAAGCAGGGACACATTGAATGGATCGCCGTCGTCTTCCCGATTGCCCATGTCGCCGTCGGAGTCTCGCTGACCTATTACGTCGTCGCCGGATTTCTGAATTCCACATGGATCACGATCGATTCGGAATCACTCAGCATTCGTCATGCTCCTGTTCCGTGGCGAGGCAATCGTCAGCTCATGAAGGAAGAAATTCGGGAGATCGAACTGGAATTCGGATCATTCCAGCCTAAAAACGGTGGCCCAACAATGACGATCAGTGCACACCACACTGACGGGCGACAGATCGTTCTTCTCACCGGCCTGGAGACTCAGAAAGCCGAATACCTGGCGTGGCACATGGCCAACAGTCTTCAGGTCCCGCTGAATCGAAAGAACCATTCAATGATGGGCGTTGCTCCGTTGCCCGCATTTTTGCAAAGGTTCCTTCCCAGGAAATAGTCACGGCAATGAAACTACTGAGCAAGATTCTGTTCCTCGTGCTGTTCGCCCTATTTGGCGCGGGGATCGGTTACCTGCTTGGAGGCGGCCTCAAGAAATCGCCTTTGGGAGAGCAGCTGGGGCAGCTTGGACTGATCGATGTGGTCTTCATGCTTGGCAGCATTGTTCCGATACTGGCTGTCCATGAACTTGGACATCTGGCAGGAGCGAAGTGGCAGGGAATGCGATTCATCCTGTTTGTGGCAGGCCCTTTTCAGGTCACACGGACACCCAGCGGACTTCGGTTCAGTCTCGTATGGAACCTTGGCACCTTCGGAGGACTCGCGGCAGCCTTGCCGGATCAATCCCGACCCATCCGTCCGCAGGTGCTCAGCATGATCACCTGCGGACCTCTTGCCAGCCTGCTGCTCGCACTCGTCGGCGGCCTTATCTTCGCGATCGTGCCAGGGAAGCCTGGACTCTACGGCGCCTACATTGGCGCCGTGTCGGCCATGATTTTCCTTGTCACTGCGATCCCTTCGCGGGCAGGTGGCTTCATGACCGACGGCATGCAGTTCATCGAAGTCTGGCGAGGTGGTCAGGCTGTGATGCATCGCCAGAAGATCACAGCATTGTCATCGCAGAGTCTGGCAGGCCTCCGTCCTCGCGACTGGGATAGTGAATTGCTGCACGACATTCTGCAGTCGTGTGACAGCATGCAGCCACTGTTTCAAACCGCGTCCTATCATCTCGCGTTGCTTGCGGCTCTCGACCGGAGTGATTCGGAAGCTGCTCACAACTATGCCGAGTGGCTGTCGAAGCATACAACGAACTATCCCGTCGGAATCCGACAGGGGCTTACCCTGGAACTCTGCCTGCACGCTCTTCGTTCCGGAGACCTGACATCGGCTCGACGATGGTACAGCGAAAGCAAAGGCGGCCTGATGGATCAGTCCCGCAGAAGCATGGTTGAAGCAGAACTCGCAAACGCCGAAGGTCGCCGCGATGATGCGGTCCGACTCATCGAACAGGCACGAACTCAACTGAACAAATCCATGGACGCCGGTGTGGCGGTCATGACAGCCGATGATCTGACGAATCTGAGTGCCAGGATCTGAGCGGAAGCCGTGGGACTCGAACCCACAAGCGAGCGGTGCTCGCCGCCTGTTTTC
>VFQT010000471.1_pt1 | contig 58959 bp, 43 predicted proteins | sample 3512381 | NCBI WGS metagenome assembly VFQT01 (sample SAMN10412376, study PRJNA504923) | tailings metagenome | isolation source: Relicate 2 Philex TSF3 active mining site | place: Philippines: Tuba, Benguet | collected 2017-08-29
GGTGTTCCGGTCATGATGTGACAGTACCTCGCATTGGTGCAACATGGCAGACTCAGGGGCAGCGCAGAAGCGGGGGAACAATGAACCGTATTGAGATTGAAAAGAAACTCAACGAGGACCGTGCATGGTTGTTAGAGACATATGCGCAACTGTCTGATGAGCAGTTGTTTGGGGACCTCACTCCTAGTGAGCATGATCCCAGCAATTACTGGTCGGCCCTTGATCATCTGGCTCATCTTGCATTGATTGAGCACAACTTTGCGTCCATGATTCGACGCCATTTCTCGGGGCACAAAAATCCTGTTGGATTGGCAACCGATGATTCGGGTCAGCCGCGAATGCGCGAACAGATCATGGCATCTGTACATGCGATGACAGAAGAGTGGCAGCAAAAACATCACGGCAAGACACTCAGCGAGGTTGTCGCATTAGGGTCACGTGCTCGCGCCGATTCTCTGCAGCTCCTCAGCGAGTTAACAGATGAACAACTTGAAGAAGTCTTGCCTGGCGCTCCGTGGGCAGATGGAACTGTTGGCGGGGTTATCGCTGCAAACGCAGACCATGGGCGCATGCACTGGAAATGGGCTAAAGATGCCGGCGTTCTGCACAAACATTAAGAAAGGGTCTGGCCGCAATGAGTGATTCGTCAACACCATTCAATGACACTGTGGGACTATTGGAAGGAATTGCTACCACTCGCGCAATTCGTCGCTATCTGTCAGAGCCAATTCCCGACGACGCATTGCGCGACATGTTGTTCGCCGCAACTCGTGCGCCAAGCGGATCGAATCGCCAGCCCTTCCGCTTTATGGTCTTTACCGATAGTGCTCGCTCACACGAAGTGAAGTCGCTCATTGCTCGTGGTGCACAAAAACTGTGGAGCACCAAGAAATCAACTGATGGCTACGTTGCCGCCACTCAGTCAGATGATGCATCGCCAAAGGCTCGCATGGCTCGCACGATGCAGAACTATGTGGATACGTTCGCGGATGTGCCTGTTCTTGTGTTGGCGTGTCTCGAGAGGTATCGAGCACCTCACCCACTTGAAGGTGCATCTGTGTATCCCGCATGCCAAAACCTATTGTTGGCGGCGCGCGCGAAGGGTTATGGAGGCGTTCTCACCGGATTTCATTCGTTCGTTGACGACGAACTCCGCCAAATGTTGCAACTTCCCGACAATGTCTTTATTGCAGCCACCATCACACTCGGTGTTCCTGTAGGTCGCCACGGCCCTGTTCGTCGGGTGCCCATGAACCAACTGGTCTACGGAGACACATGGGGTACGGGGGCTCCGTGGGCTCAGGATCCACCTGGAACAGCGGTGATGGAGCGCCTCTTTCGCGCCGAAAGTTGAGTGGGGTAGTCGCAGGCGGGTTCACCTAGTGTCTATGACGGTATGAGACCACATCGGAGGATCTAATGGCACACGACATGACACTTCAGAATCTGTTTTCAGTGAAGGGCAAAGTTGCTCTGGTCACTGGAGGATCACGCGGCATCGGCGAAATGATTGCAGCTGGTCTTCTTGCGAATGGCGCAAAGGTATACATCTCGTCGCGCAAGGCGCAGCAGTGTGATGAAGCAGCAAAGCGTCTCATGGAGAACTACGGCGGCGAATGTATTTCCATCCCAGCAAACGTTGCTGACATGGATGGCATCGACGCACTTGTTGCAGAAATCTCAAAAAACGAAAAGCACGTTGACATCTTGGTGAACAACGCTGGTGTGTCATGGGGTGCTCCCATCGAAGAGTTCCCCGAAGTTGGTTGGGACAAAGTAATGGACACCAACGTGAAGGCCATCTTCTTCCTCACACAAAAGATGTTGCCGTTGATGACAGCACGTGCCACCACAGAAGATCCGTCACGCATTGTCAATATCGGCTCAATCGACGGCATTGGTACACCATCGTTTGAAACCTATTCATACGGCCCCTCGAAGGCTGCAGTGCACTCGTTGACAAAAGTGTTGGCCGTGAAGCTGCGCTCACGCAACATCATTGTCAACGCCATTGCGCCAGGACCATTCCCCACATGGATGCTGTCAACTGGTGTAGGTACCGGCGGTGATGTGGAAGGCACAGACTGGAACGCGGTGGGGTCATTGAACCCCAGTAAGCGAGTCGGCTCGCCTGAAGACATCGCAGGTCTCACCATTTTCTTGTGCTCACGCGCAGGTGCATTCACCGTGGGTGAAGTGATCACCTGTGACGGTGGCTCATTGCTCGGCCGCTAAGTCCACGGAGTAACGACAAGAGCCCTCAGCCGTGCGGCTGGGGGCTCTTTCTTGTTTCCATCTGCTGGAAATTGGAGCGGGTGACGGGAATCGAACCCGCATAGCCAGCTTGGAAGGCTGGAACTCTAGCCATTGAGCTACACCCGCATATGGTGGCTGTGAAGTGTACCGAAGGGTCTCCCATGGCACACCCAGAAGGGGCTAGGGAATGCGCTGACGGCGGGCACGCACCACTATGGCGACGAACCCCACAATGACACCCACAATGACCACATACTGCAGGTAGTCGCCCCACGCGCCTGCCTTCTCCCACTGGTCGCCGAGGCCCCAGCCAATGGCCACCCAGATCAGGTTCCACACCAGGGATCCTGCAGCGGTGAGAAGGGTGAATTTGCCCAATGGCATCTTGTCGCCACCGGCGGGGATGGAGACCACGGATCGAACAACGGGGATGAGACGGCCGAATAGCACCACCTTGGTCCCGTGGCGCTCGAACCAGGTGAAACCTTTGTGGACGTCTGATCGCTTGAGACCGACGTATCGACCAACCCCGGCAAGCATGCGTTCCATTCGTTCGTCATCAAGAATTCGTCCGACTGCGTACAAGAAGAATGCTCCAACAACAGAACCGATCGTGGCTGCAATCACGCCAGACACGAAGTCAAAGCGTCCTTCACTGACATTGAATCCAGTGAGCAACAAGATGAGCTCGGAGGGGATAGGGGGAAAGACGTTTTCGAGAGCAACAAGAACTGCAACCCCCACAAGTCCGATTGCATCAATTACTTCTGTTGCCCAATCAATCACATTGTCGATACTAGGTGTCGCCGATTGGTGTGTCGTTGACCGCTAATTCACACGTTCAAGAAACACAATGGGAATCTCGCGGTCTGTTCGCTGTTGATACCCGGCATAGCCCTTGTATGACGCAGTGATCTGGGGCCACAACGCTGCGCGCTCCTCAGATGCTCCAATACGGGCACGTCGTTCGTGTTTGGGCTGGCCTTGTGCCTCGACCCAAACGCGGGGATTATCACGCAGGTTCAAGAACCATGCAGGATGAAAATCGTCGCCGCCTCGTGATGCAACGATGACGTACGTGTCGCCATTGACAACGGGGCACGTCAACATGCATTCACGCTCGCGGCCAGATTTGCGGCCTGTGGTGTACAGCTTGATGGCAGGCATTCCTGCTGGATTCCAGCCCCATTTTCCACGTGACACCGCGAGGCCTGTCTTGTGAAGCGCATTCATGGTTTTCAGAACGAAGTTGCTCGGCATATGGCGACCATAGCGGCTAGGTGGGGAGTGTTTTGGTGTCCACCTGTGCGCTCGGAAAGGTGGAGGAGTACTGTGGTTTCCTCATGTTGAAGCGCTTATTATCCACGGTTTTAGTGCGGTACAAGCGGCTGATATGGCTTGTGGTGGGGTTTCAGTTCATTCAGGCAATTGCAGGCCTGTATCTGCCCACCTTGAACTCCGACATCATCAACAAGGGCGTTGTGGCAAACGATGTCGGCTACATCTGGCGCATGGGCGCAGTGATGCTTGTGATCACCGTCGTGCAGGTGGCGTTCTCTATTGGGGCGGTCCGAGTGGGGTCACGTGTGGCCATGGCATTTGGCCGGGATGTACGCGAACAGTTATTTCATCAAGTCAATACATTCTCGGCACGCGAGATGGCACAGTTTGGAGCACCGTCGCTTATTACGCGAATCACCAATGACGTGCAGCAGGTGCAGATGCTGGTGCTCATGACATGCACCCTCATTTTGGGTGCGCCGTTCACCGCAATTGGTGGTGTGGCCATGGCAATGCATCAAGACCTCGGCATGTCCCGCATCCTCATGGTGTCCATTCCGGTTTTGGCGGTGCTACTTGGTCTCATTATTTCCAGCATGGTTCCCACATATCGCCGTATGCAGGAACGAATTGATCGCATCAATGAAATTATGCGGGAACAACTCACCGGAATACGGGTAGTGCGCGCATTTGCTCGCGAACCCGAAGAGAAGGCGCGGTTTGCCGACGCGAATAGCGCTCTAACGGCCACTGCATTGCGTGGCGGCCGATTGCAATCGCTGATGTTTCCCACTGCGAACATCATTGTGAACTTTTCCAGTGTTGCAGTGGTGTGGTTTGGTGCGAACCGAATTAGTGACGGTGTCATGCAGCCGGGTGCACTCATTGCATTCCTGACATATCTCACACAAATTCTGATGTCGGTCATGATGACCACCTGGATGGCGGCACTCATTCCGCGTTCTGCTGTCAGCGCAGAACGTATTTCTGAAGTGTTGGCAACATCAACCACGGTGGTGGTACCAAGTGAGCCGGTGACTCCTCAGGGTGGTCGTGCACACGTTCAGTTCTCGCATGTTGGTTTTCGCTATCCAGGTGCCGAGTTGCCCGTGTTGACTGATATTTCTGTATCTGTTTCTGCGGGTGAGATGTTGGCGGTTGTCGGTAGTACCGGATCAGGTAAGACCACATTCGTCAACTTGGTGGCGCGCTTGTTTGACGCCACCGATGGTTGTGTCATGGTTGACGGCGTTGATGTTCGACAATTGTCTCCCGAAGCGTTGTGGTCGCGAGTCGGCATGGTGCCGCAGAAGCCGTACTTGTTCTCTGGAACCGTGGCCAGCAATCTGCGATATGGCAAAGAAGATGCCACCGACGAAGAAATGTGGGAAGCATTGCGCATTGCGCAAGCAGAGGAATTTGTTGCTGCGATGCCCGGAGGTTTGGATGCTCCAATCGCACAAGGCGGAAGCAACGTGTCGGGTGGCCAACGTCAGCGCTTGGCAATTGCGCGTGCGCTCATTCGGAAACCAGAGATTTATGTCTTTGACGACTCATTCTCGGCATTAGACCTTGTGACAGATTCGCGTCTTCGCGCAGCGCTCGAGCCGTACGTGCGAGATTCAGTCGTCATCGTGGTGGCGCAACGAATCTCTACTATTCGCATGGCCACAAAGATTCTGGTTTTGGAAGATGGTGAATGCGTAGGTCTTGGTACTCACGACGAACTATTGGCAACGTGTGCCACATATCAAGAGATTGTCTCGTCACAAGCAACGCTTGCCGACGATGAGGTAGAGGAAGAGACGGTATGAGCGAGAAAAAGCCTCAGCACATGCCAGGTTCTGAACTGCGCAACAGCCGCATGCACGTTGTGGGGATGCCGGTTGAGAAATCGGAAGACTTCACCGGCACAACTAGGCGTCTGCTGGGACTCATGGCATCCGAGAAAGTGCTGGTTATCAGCGTTCTGCTCATGGCTGTCATCAGCGTCGCATTGGTGGTGTCGGGGCCACGCATTTTGGGTCATGCAACCGACATCTTGTTTGAAGGCGTGACTGGTCGCAATAACAATCAAGGGGTTGATTTCGCAGCATTGCATCGTACCTTATGGTGGGCTGCAGCTGTGTATGCCTTCTCGTTCGTTTTCTCGTACGGTCAAACTTTTCTTCTCGCTGGTGTAGTGCAGCGCACCATGTATGCACTCCGTGAGCGAATTGAGGCAAAAATTCATCGGCTTCCCTTGTCATACATCGACAAGAATTCTCGCGGTGATTTGCTCAGTCGTGTCACTAATGACATCGATAACATTTCACAAAGTTTGCAACAGTCACTCAGTCAGTTGCTGACATCGTTGTTGACCATTATCGGAGTGCTGGCAATGATGGTTTCATTGTCTCCGTTGTTGGCTTTGGTGGCCATTATTACGGTGCCGTTATCGGTGTTGTCCATGAAGCAGATTGCGAATCGTTCTAAGAAGCGATTTCTTGCGCAATGGACTCATACAGGAACGTTGAATGGCCTGATTGAAGAAACATTTACTGGGCATTCGATTGTGAAGACATTTGGAAAACAGGCAGAAGTAGAGCAACGCTTCACTATCACCAATAACAAACTGTACGAAGCAGGGTTCAGCGCGCAATTCATGTCGGGATCAATCCAGCCCATCATGATGTTTGTAGGAAACCTCAACTATGTGGCCATTGCGCTCATCGGAGGCTTGCGGGTGGCGGCTGGATCAATGGGTCTTGGCGACGTTCAGGCATTCATTCAGTACTCACGTCAATTCACTCAACCCCTGACACAAACAGCATCGATGATGAATGTTCTCCAGTCTGGAGTCGCGTCTGCTGAACGAGTGTTTGAAGTATTAGACGCAGAAGAAGAGTCGGCAGAGCCGCCAACTGGTGCAATGTCAGAATTGCGAGGACGCATTGCATTTGAAAACGTGTATTTCTCGTATGACCCAGATCGTCCATTAATTGAAGGGTTGTCGTTAGTGGCAGAACCTGGCTCCACCGTGGCAATCGTTGGTCCAACTGGTGCGGGTAAGACCACGTTGGTGAATCTGATCATGCGTTTCTATGACGTGCAGTCTGGACGCATCACACTTGATGGCGTGGATATCTCAGATATTCCGCGCCAAGAACTGCGCAGAAATGTGGGCATGGTGTTGCAAGACACATGGCTGTTTGGCGGAACTATTCGCGAGAACATCGCATATGGAAATCCCGCAGCCACAGAAGAGCAGATTCGCGCCGCAGCAAAGGCAGCCTATGTTGACCGATTCGTTCACTCCTTGCCTCAAGGCTATGACACGGTGCTTGACAACGAAGGTGGCGCTGTGAGCGCAGGTGAAAAGCAGCTGCTCACCATCGCACGTGCGTTTTTGGCAGACCCCAGCATTCTCATTTTGGACGAGGCAACTAGTTCTGTTGATACCAGAACAGAAGTGCTTATTCAGAAGGCCATGGGAGCATTGCGAGCCCAGCGAACAAGTTTTGTCATTGCGCACCGCCTCTCTACCATTCGCGACGCTCACACAATTTTGGTGATGGATGCGGGTCGAATTGTGGAACAGGGAAGTCACGACGAGTTGTTGAAGACACGAGGCGCCTATTACCGCTTGTACAAGTCACAATTTGCCGGTGCGGCAGCCGAGTTGTCCTAGCCTTTCTGTATGGAACATTTCGACGTCGTTGTTGTTGGCGCGGGAATTTCTGGAATCGGTGCTGGATACTTCTTGCAGCGTGATTGCCCAAATCGTTCGTTCGTCATCCTTGAAGGGCGTGACGCCATTGGGGGTACCTGGGATCTCTTTCGGTATCCAGGGGTTCGTTCCGATAGTGACATGCACACGCTTGGATACAGCTTCAAGCCGTGGACTGCAGAAAAATCCATTGCGGATGGTCCTGCAATTCTCGACTACCTAAATGAAACGGTTCACCAATACAACCTCCGTTCGCATATACGATTCAACATGACAGTCACGTCCGCTGAATGGTCAAGTGAGTCAGCAACGTGGACTGTGTCGTGTGTGAACGCGCGAACTCACGAGGAGCAGGTCTACACGTGTAACTACTTGTTTATGTGTTCCGGTTACTACTCATACAAGAAGGGATACACACCCGAATTTGTGGGGCGGGACGATTTCCGCGGTCAAATTGTTCATCCGCAAGAGTGGCCAGCAGATCTTGATGTTGCGAACAAAAACGTAGTCATCATTGGTTCTGGAGCAACCGCCATGACATTGGTGCCAGCGTTAGCGCGCACCGCGGCGCATGTGACCATGTTGCAGCGTTCGCCCACGTATGTGGTGGCACGTCCAGACCGTGATGTTTTTGCGAAGCGCGTGCAACGTGTGTTACCGGAACGGTGGGCGTATGCACTGGTGCGTTGGAAAAACACCACATTGCAACAGTGGGTGTACAAACGAACACGAACAAAGCCCGAACAGGTGAAAAACGCTCTTCTGAAGGGTGTGCGTCAAGCATTGGGCGAGGACTTCGATGTAGACACACATTTCACGCCCACATACAACCCTTGGGATCAGCGTTTGTGTCTTGTTCCTAATGGTGATTTGTTTGAGGCAATCAGGAACGGCTCTGCATCGGTTGTCACCGACCATATTCAGCGATTTGACGAAAATGGAATTGTGCTTCAGTCGGGTGACAGAGTGGACGCCGACATTATTGTGACCGCCACAGGGCTCAACCTTGTGTCGTTGGGGGAAGTCTCATTCACTGTTGATGGTCGGCCAGTGAATTTTGCAGAAACCTGGTCATACAAAGGATGTGCATATTCGGGTGTACCTAACCTTGCATCGAGCTTTGGCTACATCAACGCATCATGGACATTGAGGGCAGACCTAACGTGTGAGTACGTGTGCAGAATTCTGAATCACATGACGGCTACAAACACGAACATCTGCGTGCCCACGTTGTGCGAGTCAGACCGAGTCATGAAAGAGCGTCCATGGATTGACGACTTCACCGCTGGGTATATGCAGCGAGTCATGCACTTGTTCCCGCGTCAAGGTGATGTGGAGCCGTGGATTAACCCACAGAACTACAAGAGCGATAAGAAAATGTTTCGCGAGTCACCAATTGATGACGGTGTGATGGTGTTCAGCGCAGCACCTGTGACTAGGGAATGATGTAAATCTCTGCACGACGATTTTTGTTTTGTTGTGCATTTGACTTGGAATTTGTGACGGGCTTCGAGGCTCCAAAACTCCAAATAGCAATTGTCTTTCTGACTCCGCGACCTCGCAAAAGTGATCGCACAGCATTTGCACGTTTCTGCGACAACACCACAAGGTTGGAGTTTTCTCCGGCCATGTTTCCCGAATGGCCAGCCACCAGCACCGAATTCGCCGTGCGAGCCGAAGGAGCCAAAGAGTTAATAACTTTCTTGGACGCTGACCGCACCAAGGCGGTTCCGCCGGAGAAATACACCACGGTGGGTGGCGCCACCGCAACAACAACATCGCTGGTCACTGGCTCACCGGCAACAACACGAGTGGACTTGGTGGTCATTACCTGGCCGTTGCGACGGCGAAGAATTTGGAATGTGCATCGACCTGTAGCAATGAACACCAAGTTTGTTCCGGACCCCAAGCAAACTTTGGGGGTTGTGGGATTAATGATGAATGTTTTTTCCTGAGCAGCAGTAATCAGGCGTAACGCAGAGAGGGGGTTGTATGTAGAGGCCACATCGGTGGTGGCAAAAACAGTTGCGGTGCCCGTTGTTGTACCCCCGCTTGTGCGCGATGAGTTTCCGCGATAGGCGCTCCATGGTGTGGTGGTGGTTGGGGCGACGGTAGTGGTTGTGGTGGTTGTTGTAGTGGTAGTGCTGGCGTTCTTTGCCGCAGCCATTGCGGCGGCAGCACCAGGTGGCAAACTTCCAGGAACTCCAGTACCGGTGAGGTACACGCCGTAGAACTTGCCGGCGGCAACTTGTGCAGTTCCAAATGTCATGGGGATGAAAGCGAAGTTCTTGGCGCTGAAGGTCTTTCCATTCCATGAGGTTGCTGTTGGGCACTTTGACAAATTGACCAGGTTTACTCCCAGTGGTGCACTGCCCGACAACGCTGTTCCGTCAGCGGTCAGTTCGTACAACAGTGCATACAGCTCGTAGCGGGGAACTCCGCTTGGCGCGAGACATGTCATTGACATGCGGAATTGAGTGAGGGTCCCAGAAGTGCCAGCACGGAAGACTTGGCCAAAGCTGCTTGCGTTGAAGCAGTCGAACAATGTGAGTGGAGCTTTCGGCAGATTGCCGGACTGGCTTGTGGGTGAACTGCAACCCGTGTTCCCTGCCGGCTTGCCATTCAGATACGAAGTGGGGTTAGTCCACTTGATCCAACGTGCTGAATGCGTCGCAGATTTTTGAAGCGCACCGTTGATGCGATAGTCGAACACGAAGTTGCATGTACGAGTAGTGGCCGTCAGTGGTCCGCCCGAACAGTTGTTTGCGGTGGTGCCATCAACTTCAAGGAATGATGCAGAGTGGCCAGCAGGAGCTTTGGATTCATCCCACGCGAAATCAAATCCGATGTTGACGCCACTGGGGCCTGCCTCAGATGCGGAGGATGTGCTGATGTTGAGTGGAAGAAGCGAAAGCAGAAATCCGGCAACCAAGAACTTTGAGGCAGTGCGACGTGAGAAGAGTTTCATGTGTATGTGGTCCTTGAATTCCTATGACACGGTAGGCGAAATTGCGGTAGGGGACACAGTCGTCACTACGACCCGCCTTTGATTGGTTGGTTTCCATCCTGTATTTGTGCGGGCAGTTGTTCCTTGGAAAGTAATCCACTGGCGAACGCCCTGTCGTGAGAGGTACTTTGCAACAGCTTCAGCACGGGCGCGGGCGAGGGGCTCAAGCATCCATGCGCTTCGTCGCTCACCCTTCTGGGCAAATCCTGTGATGTACACAAGTCCACCCCTCTTCTTTGCGGCAGCCGCCATCTTTTTCAGTGTCTTCTGTGTGGTGTAGGTCAATTGCGACGATCCCTTTGCAAACGTGATCGATCCTGGAATGTCCTCGCCAACAAGGTCGACTGTTCCAGCGACTGTGGTCCACTCGAACGTGTTGCCTTCTGAAATATTTAGTCCAGCTGGGCCACCTGGTGACAGACCAATGCTGTTGGCAAATTGAACTGCGACCTTAATTCTCGAACTTGCGTACGGGACCGACACAGTGGTTGTCGGGTTGTTGGGGTCAACAAGAACTTTGATGCGAGCCAACAGTTTGTTGGTTCGCGTGGACACTGAAATCAGTGCGTATGTCACCGGAATGTTTGCATCAGCAGCACGACGGATAGCGGTGACTTGAGTACGGCGACTACCAACTCTCTGTGACGTCACTCGAGCAGGTGCTGGTGGAAGGCTAAGTGTTGTAGAAAGAGCGAGTGGCGTTGTGTTGCGGAATGAGTCCCACTCTGTTGACGTGGGCCGAAGAGTTGACAAAGTGACGGCTGAGGATGTTGCGCCTTGTCCCACGCTGTTGACAGCGGACACCGAGAACGAATACTGAGTACTGGACTTTAAGTTATGAATGACGCATGACAGTCCAGAACTTGTGCATTGGAATTGTTGTGCTGGTTGGCCAACTTCAAACACATCAACTATGTAAGAGGTGACCATTCGACCTCCGTTAGATGCTGGTGCGCTCCATGCGACGGTGGCAGAGGTGGAGGTTGGTGTGAGGACTCCTAACGTGGGAGCACCAGGAACATTGGACAACGTTGCTTGTGTTGTGGCAGCGATAGATTGCCCCACGTTGTTATGGGCTCGGACAGAGACAGACAATGCAGATCCTCGTTGCAGATTCGACACCGAGCATGATGTGGAGAGCGGAGTGGCCAGCGTGCATGTTCCGGCACTTGTCGTCACGCTGTAGTTCTGCAGTGCGCTACCACCGTCTTGCAATGGTGAGCCCCATGAAATTCGAGCTGAGGTTCCGGTGGGGGACTCCACCACCAAATTGCGTGGTACTGATGGAACACCGAGCGGAAGAATAAGTGCCGTGGCGGTGTTGTCAGATGCTTCGGCTGATGCTGTGCTGGTGATCGTCACAATCTTTGATTCATACAACTGCGATGGATCCAGTTGGGTGAACTGTGCTGAACGCGTTGGTGTAGAGAGTGATCGAACCACTCTGTCCGCTGATTGCACTGTTACCGGAGCGCCAAATGTGCCGCCTCGCTGTTTGAGGTAGACCTGATAATGAACAAAGGTTCCCGCGCCGTAGGAGTTGGGGTCGTCCCATGACACCGTCATCGATGTGTTCTGTCGCGTACCCACGATGTTTCGCGCGGCAGACAGTGTGGGAAGTGGAATCAGAACTTCGGCAGTGTCAGACGCAGGTCCAGTACCGCGAGCGTTTACGGCGGCCACAGAGATTGCATACGAAGCGCCGTTGACCAATCCAATCAGCGTGCACGACAATGTTTGTGCAGAGCAGTCATTGCGTGTGACCGTCGGTGCGGAGTTTGATTCAGCCACAAGTTCGTATGCCAAAATCGGGCTTCCGCCATTGCTGTGCGGAGCACTGAATGCCACGGTGACGGTTCCATCTCCGGAACTCACTGAAGAAATGAATGGCGATGTGGGAAGCGAAGTAACAACCGTGATGGTGCGCGCAACCGAACTTGCGAGAGCAAATCGTGAGTTTCCTGCTTGTGACGCCTCAATTGTGCACGTGCCAACCGAGAGAATTGACACAATTCCCGACGAGGTAATAGAGCACGCAGTGCCCTGCGTGACTGCATACGACAAGGGGAGACCACTTGATGAATATGCCTCAAGGGTGAAATCTGGGGCGCCAAGTGAAACAAGCGCGGGCTGAGGGAAGGTAATGGCTTGACTGAGCTTGCCCACTTCAATTGTCTGGGTGATATTTGCCGCTGTTTGCCAGCGTGAATCGCCAGCTTGCGAAGCGGTGATGACGCAGAGTCCTGAGGCGACAAAGGTGATAGTGCCACCAACCATGTTGCAGACAGATCCCGAACCAGTCGTGACGGTCAGTGTGGGGGTTAGTCCTGAGGTGGACATCGCGGTTGGGTCATATGTTGTGTTGACCACTGGCATTGATGGAACAAACGACGAAAATGCCAACGTTTGGATGCCAGGAGTGACGGTGATTGATTGTGGAGTACTTGTTGTTGCCACGTAGTTCATGCTCTCTGCGCGAGTTGCGGTCACTGAACATAAACCGACGTTGTTTGGTGTGATCACGCCAGTCACTGAGTTGACCGAGCACGCGCCAGAGGTCACGGCGTACGACATGTCGCCACTGCTAGATCCGCCGACTGCTACAAGTTGAAGTGTGTTTCCAAAACGCACGGTCGAAGCGTTGGTTAATGTGATGGGGCTTTGTGTTGCCTTGTTAATGGTGAGAGTTTCGGTAAGGGTGCCTTGGTAGTTCGCGTCAACCACAGTTGCGGTCACGGCATACGTTCCCGCGTTAGTGGGGGGCCATGTCGACTGATATGAGGTTCCGTTTGTCCCGGTGTAAGACAGTGAAATTGTTCGGCCAGAAAGTGAGGCGTTCACTGTTGGTGCTTTTGGCATTCCATTAAATGTGTAGCTCAACGATCCCGATGCCATCTGGAGAGTGACAACAGCTTTTGTGATGGTCCATGACGATGTTTGAGTGCCTTCATAGTTGATGTCGTTGACTGATGCGCTCACCGAGTAGCTGCCTGCATTTGTGGGGGCAGATGATGACGGACCGTACGTGGTTGCGTTGGTGCCGGAATACGTGGACAACAGGGAGAGCCCAACTGGTTGCGTTGCGGTCGCAATGGACAACGGACTTCCTGTGTACGGAGTGGAGAGGGTGGGCCCAAACACAATGTTTGCGGCCGCCTTCGTGATGAAGCCCTGAAGAACTGGCTGGGTGAGGACATAGTTGGAAGCGTCATTGCCCGCAATTTGCAGTCCAGTCACGGTAACTAGTTGCGCACTGTTCGATGCGTTGGCGCTCGCAAAGCTTGCACTGTAGGACGCATCGTTAAGGGTGACCGAGTCACCGTTTGCAACACCTGTGAATGCATACGCTGATGTGTTCAATGTTGCTGTTGTTGTTCCGTTATAGACGCGCGATGGAACTGTGATTCCGGTGACTGACAGAGTACGTACGGTCACATTCGCAGCAACATTGATGGGTGCTTCGACCACATAGCGATGCGCGTGAGTTCCCGACAGTGAAAGTCCACTGATGGTGATGGGTTTGGATGATCCGATGTTTTTTGAGGTAAAACTTGCTACCACATTGGAGGAGTTGAGTGACACAACATCGCCAGAGACCACTCCACTGAGAGTGGCAGATGCAAAGTTCACTAGCGCGGTTGCATCAGTTGTTCCGTCATACATTCTGTTGCTGGCAGCAGTTCCAAGAACAGTGAGAACCTTCGGGTCTACGACGAAACTGCGGGTACTTGATGATCCTGCAGCGGTGGTAGCAGCCAACCAATTTGAGTCTCCGGCTTGTGTTGCGGTGACGGTGCACGTGCCAGTTGAGACAATGCGAATGGTGAGCGCAGACGGCACATCACAAACGCTCGACGGGCTTGCACTTATGGTGACCGCAAGACCAGAGGTTGCAGTGGTGACTGCAGAGAATGTTGCATCACCGTAGGTCTTTGTAGTGATTGCATCCAATGTCAACGTCTGCGAGGCCTTGTTAATTGTGATGACCACAGGCGCGGAGGCGCGGCTGAGATAGTTGGCGCTTGTTGCTTTGGTGGCGGTGATGGAACATGATCCGGCGCCTTCAACGGTGAGTGTCGTCCCAGCAATGGTGCACGGGTCGCCGCCAGTGACTGTGTAGGTAACAGCTCCGTCGCCGCTTCCGCCCGAAGATGACAACGACACTGTGGTTTTGTTGGGTGCGGGTGCATACGTCACGGTTGTAGACGCAGGAACTGCGGTCACTGTCTGCTGAGATGCCTTAGCGATAGTGAGGGCACCTGGCTGATAGGTGATTGCATAGTTTGCTGTTTGTCCAGTTGTCAGAGTTAACGCCGACGGGGTGATCGAATAGGTTCCCGCATTCACCGGGGCAGTGGTGCTAGATGCGTACGACGTTCCGCCCGTGCCTGCGTACGTAAATGTGACTGCGTTTGCAGCGTCGCCAGTGGCCAAACCAGTGATAGCGAACGTGGATTGTGGAGAAGCTCCGTAGACAATTGATTCGTTATCTGCAGTGACAGTGACGGGCTTTTGCAGAACAGTGATTGATACCGTCGTTGTCTCCGTTGCGTAGTTGCCGCTGATTGGCGTAAAAGTCACGGACAAGGTATGCGTTCCTGCGTCAAGTCGAGTTCCTGACACCGGCGCATAGACGAACGTTCCTGCAACACCTGCGCTTGCATTCAATTGCGTTGACGACAGTGATGTACCGAATGTGATGTCTGATGGATTAGACCACGTGAGGGTGGACGTTGCCTGAGTGATGGTGGCGGTGGTGGTGGGTTGGGTGAGCGTGTAGTTGGTTGCGTCTGTGCCAGTGAGGGATATGCCAGAGATGGTGACCGACTTGTTCACGCCAACATTTGCATCTGCAAATACCGCGGAAAGTGATCCGAAGTTCGGGGTCACATTGTCACCACCAATGATTCCAACAAGGGTTGCAGTGTTGGCATTCACCAATGCCGTGGCAGATGTGGTGCCGTTGAACGCACGCGATGTTGTGGTGATACCGGTGACGGTCAGAGTTGCAGTGGTGATGTTGGCGGTTGCGGTGGGTTGGGTGAGTATGTAGTTGGTTGCGTCTGTTCCTGAGATGGTGAGTCCAGCAATGGTGATTGTTTTGCCGTTAGCAACTGTTTTGTCGGCGAATGTTCCTGTTGCGCCGCTGGTGGACAGCGTGATGTCGTCGCCGCTGACTACTCCAACAAGTGCAGCTGATCCGGTGACAAGTTGATTGGTGGCGTCTGTGGTGGCGTCGTAGGTGCGGTTGTTTGCGGTGATGCCCGACACTGTCAATGTCTTGGTGGTGATGTTGGCGGTGGTGGTGGGTTGGGTCAGCGCATAGTTATTTGCGTCTGTGCCAGAGATGGTGAGGCCAGCAACTGTGACTGTCTTGTTGTTGGCGACGTTCTTGTTGGCAAACGTTGCTGTGGCACCACTGGTGGAGAGTGTGACGGTGTCGCCGTTGACCACACCAACAAGTGCTGCTGAGCCTTTGTTTAACAGTGCGGTGGCTGAGTCGGATCCGTTATACACGCGGTTGTTGGCGGTGATACCGGACACAATGAGTTCTTTGGCCAGGATTGATGCGGTGGTGGTGGGTTGAGTCAGCGAATAGTTGGCTGCGTCTGTGCCAGAGATGGACACATCAGCAACGAACACAGTCTTGTTGGTGCCAATGTCTTTGTTTGTAAACGTTGCTGTGGCACCACTGGTGGAGAGTGTGACGGTGTCGCCGTTGACCACACCAACAAGTGCTGCTGAGCCTTTGTTTAACAGTGCGGTGGCTGAGTCGGATCCGTTATACACGCGGTTGTTGGCGGTGATACCGGACACAATGAGTTCTTTGGCCAGGATTGATGCGGTGGTGGTGGGTTGAGTCAGCGAATAGTTGGCTGCGTCTGTGCCAGAGATGGACACATCAGCAACGAACACAGTCTTGTTGGTGCCAATGTCTTTGTTTGTAAACGTTGCTGTGGCACCACTGGTGGAGAGTGTGACGGTGTCGCCGTTGACCACACCAACAAGTGCGGCCGAGCCTTTGTTTAACAGTGCGGTGGCTGAGTTGGTGGCGTCATAGGTGCGGTTGTTTGCGGTGATGCCCGACACCGTGAGTTCTTTGGTCAGGATTGATGCGGTGGTGGTGGGTTGGGTGAGTGTGTAGTTGGCTGTGTCGTTTCCGGAGATGGTGAGTCCAGCGATGGTGATTGTTTTGCCGTTAGCGACTGTTTTGTCGGCGAATGTTCCTGTTGCATTGCTGGTGGACAGTGTGATGTCGTCGCCGCTGACCACTCCAACAAGTGCAGCTGATCCGGTGACAAGTTGATTGGTGGCTGAGTTGGTGGCGTCATAGGTGCGGTTGTTTGCGGTGATGCCCGACACCGTCAATGTCTTGGCAGACACGGTGATGGAGACTGTTGTGGTTTCTGAATCGTAGGCAACGTTTGTTGGAACAAACGTGACAGACAGAGTGTGTGTTCCGGCAGTGAGCTTCGTGCCCGATGGTGGGTTATACGTGAACTGACCAGCAACCGATGCGGTGGCGTTTAGTTGAGTTGATGACAAGAGAGTTCCGTAGACGATGTTCGAGGGCGCACTCCACGCGAGCCCTGCAGACGCGCTCAAGATGTCGGCCGTAGTTGTTGGTTGCGTGAGTGTGTAGTTGCCGGCATCGGTGCCAGTAATGGCAAGTCCGCTGACTGTGACCACTTTGCCCGCTTCAACGAGATTCGTCGCAAATGAGCCACTGGCGTTTGTTGTGTCGAGGTTGACGGTGTCACCGGAAACAACGCCGACCAATGTGGCCGACGATGTGGTGAGTGTGGCTGTGGTGTTTCCATCGTAGATCTTTGTGGTCGCCGTGACACCCGAAACAGTGAGTTCCTTGGCGGTGATATTGGCGGTGGTGGTTGGTTGTGTGAGTGTGTAGTTGGCTGCGTCTGTTCCCGAGATGGTGAGTCCCGCGATGGTGACTTGTTTGTTGTTGGCAACTGTCTTGTTGGCAAATGTTGCTGTGGCACCACTGGTGGAGAGAGTGACGGTGTCGCCGTTGACCACACCAACAAGTGCGGCTGAGCCTTTATTTAAAAGTGCGGTTGCTGAGTCGGATCCGTTATACACGCGGTTGTTTGCGGTGATGCCCGACACGGTGAGTTCTTTGGCCAGGATTGATGCGGTGGTGGCGGGTTGAGTCAATGTGTAGTTCGGCGCGTCTGCGCCAGAGATGGTGAGGCCAGCAACTGTGACTGTCTTGTTGTTGGCGACGTTCTTGTTGGCAAACGTTGCTGTGGCACCACTGGTGGAGAGTGTGACGGTGTCGCCGTTGACCACACCAACAAGTGCGGCCGAGCCTTTGTTTAACAGTGCGGTTGCTGAATCGGATCCGTTATACACGCGGTTATTTGCGGTGATGCCCGACACGGTGAGTGTTTTGGCGGTGATGTTCGCGGTTGCGGTGGGTTGAGTCAACGTGTAGTTACTGATGTCGTTTCCATAGATGGACAAGTCAGCGATAGTGATGGTCTTGTTCGTGCCAACGTTCTTGTTGTCGAACGTTCCCGTCATGCTTTGTGTGTCCAACACAACATCGTCAGCGCCCACAACACCCACCAATGTTGCGCCCGAATCATTAAGGTCTCCATCGGCATTCGTGCTGCCGTTGTACACGCGATTGACACCCACAATGCCGGTGACCGTCAATTCTTTCGGTGTCACATTTGCTGTGGTTTGTGGCTGAATCAGTTGATAGTTGTGTGCATCGGTCCCTGAGATGGTGATGCCCGCAATCGTGACGGCCTTGCTGTTGCCTACAAAACGATCAACAAAAGTAGCGGTGGCATTTGCGGTGGACAGCGTCACTTGATCACCGCTGATTAGCCCAGACAGCGCAGCAGATCCCTTGTTCAAGAGCGATGTTGCAGATGTGTTTCCGTCGTACACCTTGTTGTTTGCAGTAATTCCCGTCACCGTCAACTGCTTTGTGGTGATGCGCCCTGTTGTCAGTGTTGGTTGCACAAGCGTGTAGTTGCCTGCGTTGGTGCCATTGATGGTGAGTCCAGTAATTGTGATGGTCTTGTTGGTGCCAACATTCTTGTTATCGAAAGTCCCCGAAATTCCTGATGTGACCAGGGTGATGCTGTCATTGTTTTCGATACCAACGAGCGATGCATTGGATGTATTGAGATTGTTGGTGGCAGATGTAGAGCCGTTGTAGACGCGCGATGTGGACGTAATCCCTGTAACGGTCAGAGTCTTTGCAGAAATATCAGCAGTTGTAGTTGGTTGGGTGATGCTGTAGTTCGCGGCATCTGCCCCTGTTGCGGTCACACCCGAAATCTGAACTGTTTTGCCGTCCCCAATATTGGCGTCGCTGAAAGCTCCGGTTGCGCCAGAGGTGTTGATGCTTACATCATCGCCAGAGATCACTCCTACGAATGCGGCACTCGATGAATTGATAGTTGCAGTAGTTGTTCCGTCGTATCCGCGATTGGAAGCAGTGATACCTGAGACCGTCAGTGTTTTTGCTGTGATGTTGGCAGTGGTGCTGGGCTGAGTGATGGTGTAGTTCGCAGCATCTGCACCCGACTTCGTAATTCCAGCAATAGTGACGGCTTTGTTTGTCCCCACGTTCTTAGACGAGAAAGTGCCAGTAGCTCCACCGGTGGAAATGGTGACGGTGTCGCCAGAGATGACTCCCACAAACGCCGCACTACCAAGATTCAATGCTGCCGATGTGCCTTGGTCATATGTCTTGTTGTTTGCGGTCACGCCTGAAACGGTGAGTTCTTTTGCAGTAATTGATGCTGTTGCCGTTGGCTGCGTCAGCGAGTAGTTGGTTGCGTCTGTGCCAGAGATGGTGAGTCCTGCAATGGTGACGGTCTTTCCGCTTTCCACGGTCTTGTTCGCAAAGGTGGCGGTTGCAGATGCTGTTGACAGGGTGACGGTGTCGCCGCTGATCACGCCTGACAATGCGGCGGAGCCTTTGTTTAACAGTGCCGTTGCAGAGTTTGTTGCGTCATAGACGCGGTTGTTGGCTGTGATGCCAGTGACGGTCAATTCCTTGGCTGTCACGCTCGCGGTGGTGGTGGGTTGTGTGAGTGAGTAGTTGGCTGAATCTGTTCCCGAAATAGTGAGACCAGCAATTGTGACGGTCTTACCACTTGCAACGGTTTTGTCATCAAATGTTGCGGACACACCTGATGTTGACAGCGTGACGGAGTCGCCGCTGATCACGCCGGAAAGCGCAGCAGACCCAGTAACTAGTTGTGCCGTTGCAGTGTCCGTGCCGTCATACACGCGGTTGTTTGCGGTGATGCCAGTGACTGTGAGCGACTTTGCGGTGATGTTGGCGGTGGTGGTTGGTTGTGTGAGTGAGTAATTGGCTGCGTCTGTTCCAGCGATTGTGAGTCCAGCGATTGTGACGGTCTTTCCGTTTTCGACAGTCTTGTTTGCAAACGTTGCCGTCGCTGATGCTGTGGACAATATGACGGTGTCGCCGCTGATCACGCCTGATAATGCGGCTGAGCCTTTATTCAATAGCGCCGTTGCAGACGTGGTGCGGTCGTACACGCGGTTGTTCGCGGTGATGCCAGTAACGGTGAGTTCTTTGGCGGTGATGTTGGCGGTTGCTGTGGGTTGTGTCAGTGAATAGCGCGCAGCGTGTGTTCCTGACAACACCACACCAGATGCTGTAACGGTCTTGCCGTTACCAACGTTCTTGTTGGCAAAGGTTGCGGTTGCACCGGCTGAATCGAAGGAGACGGTGTCGCCGCTGACAACACCGACTAGTGCAGCGTTGGTAAACGATGGGGTAGCGGAGACGGTTGCGTCGTACTCCTTGTTGGCTGCTGTCATTCCTGAAATTGTCAGCGACTTGGTTGCAATGACGAATGTTTGGGTGACATCGGTGGCCGCGTTGTAGTCAACGTCTCCTGCTTGACTTGCTGTGATTGAGCATGTTCCAACGTCAATTACAGACACGGTCGCGCTGGTGGTGCCTGCAGAGAATGTGGGAGAGGCAACTGTGCACACCGACGTGCTGTTGCTGGTGAATGTGTTCTGAAGCGATGCCGAGTTGGAGGACGAGATGGTGAAATCGGCGACGCCGTACACGCGATCAGCAAGAGACCCAAACGTAATTGTTTGAGAACCCTTGGTCATCGTAAGAGTTGCGTCGCTGGAAGTGACGGCGGAGACTGCACCACTTGCGCCTGTGCTTTTCACAACGACTGAGTAATCACCGGCACTCGTAGTGTTGAGTGAGTTGATGGTGTACGTCGATGATGTTGCACCCACAATGTTCACGCCATCTTTGCGCCATTGGTAGGTGAAGTCGCCACTGACTGCACCAGTGGCAGACGGTGTCACGGAGAAGGTGTGTGATTGACCAGATGCTTTTGTGACTGCAGCAGGTTGTGTTGTGATGGTGGGAACGTTGGCATACCGCAAGATGACAACACCAGATCCGCCTGCACCACCAGCTACACATCCAGCAGCTCCGCCGCCACCACCGCCACCAGTGTTGGCAGTGCCCGCAGTGCCAACACCAGAGCTTGAACCAGACCCGCCACCACCAGAACCGCCTGTCCCTGGTAGACCACTTCCCCATGCGCCGCCGCCGCCACCACCGCCGTATGGTGTGGAAGTTCCAGTGATGCTGTTGGTGTAGCCAGCGCCTCCCGCAGTCGCATTTACGTTGATTGCGGAGCCATCGCGTCCACCAACTCCACTTGTGAGTGCCGTACCGTCGGTGCCAGTTCCTGTTGATGCAGTGGTGTTTGTATTTGTCCAGCCTGTACCGCCACACTTGTTATCGGCCCAGTGTGTTTGACCGCCGATACCTCCGGCACCAGTGAATGTGTTTGCACCCCATACAACACTTGATGACTCGCCGTTGCCGCCGTCGCGCAAAGTGTCTGCAACGGTGCTCGCTTGTGTTGATGCACCACCGCGACCACCGGCACCAACAATCACGGTGAGAGTAGATGCTGAAGTCGCAGATACACGTTCTGCGTAGTAACCACCGCCACCGCTACCACCAGCTCCAACGTTCTCGCCGCCGCCGCCGCCACCACCAACAACCAGAACATCAACACTTTCAACTCCGCTGGGGAAGGATGAGTACTCACAACCGCCCACTGTGGTGATGCGTTCCACCGTAAATCGACCAGATGTTGTTGTTGACGTGAGACATTCTGCATAAGTGACAGTGACGGAACTCGCCGTCGCTGTTGTCGCTTGCAAGTTGTCGGCATCGCCACTGAAGGTTGCGGTGATGTTGTAGGTCCCAATTGAAGTGGGGGACCATGTACAACTTGCTTCGCCACCAATCACGCTTGTAGTTCCGCATCCGGTGATGGTGGTGCCGTCGACCATGAAGTTCACAGTTCCGGTTGTTCCCGAGGCCGCTCCTGTCACGGTTGCTCGAAGAATGTTGTTGGTATTGGTCTTTGGGTTTGCGGGTACGGACGACAACGTGATGGATGATTCGGCCCAGGTTGTTTGAGACGCAGTCGTGTCTGGTCTATTGGTGGCGCCAGTATCTACGGGTGTCACGCGCGTGTCGTACGCGGTGCCAGCCTCCAGACCTGTGATGGTGGACGATGTCGATGCTGTGCTGGCTACGAATGTGGTCCAAGCAGAGTCGGATGTTTTCTTGTATTCCACTTTGTAGCCGGTCACACCGGTGGTGTCTTGTGGTGCGGTCCATGTCAGCGCAAGTTGAGTGGAATTTCCAGTTGACATTGTGCCAACACGTGACGCGGTGAGAGATCCAACACTGTTCGCACCCTTGTCAACATTGTTGAAGTCAAAGCCGCGTAAGCCGTAGATGCGAGCGAGATAGTTCTCGACTTGGCGAATTTGTGTGGCGGTCAGGTTGCCGTTAAACAAAATAATTTCAGCGGCATTGAAATCGGATCGTTCGTCAAACGACGCAAGACCGCCGCCTCCAATTCCGTAGTAGCCGGCGTTGATTGCTAACTGCGTGTCAAAGTTTTGCGTTGTGCTTGTCGTGACCTTGTTGACGCCATTGTGACGGAACAGTTGGTTCTGGTCCGTCATCAAGTTCCAGTTCAACATGTTTGTTCCACTATTGCTGGACGACGTCAGCCAGTTTCCGTGCCAAGCAACCCCAACACTTCCTTGCCAATAGCCAGACAACCAGTTAGTGCTCGAACCATCGAGAATTCGCTTCCTAGTAGTGCCCGAATAACGAGTCACTTGGAAGAGCGTGTAGGCGTTTGTTGTTGTTGGCGAAAACGATGCAAATCGAATTCCGTCTGCGATTCCGCCACTGAGTGTGCGAATTGATGTTGAACTTCCGTTGCCCGTGATTGATTGAATCAAAGGTGAGCCCGAGACTGATGCGGAATGTCGACCATTTCCTGACGCATCAATCCACTGCTTACGTGTGGAATCAAGTGTTTGGAAATTTTCTGCAATGTATCGGTAGGCAGGAGTGCCAACAGACGCAGGGAATGCGTCAAGCGGATCTGTTGCGTAACGAATTATCACGACTCCGTCGCCTCCGCTTCCCGCGGCAGTACGTCCTGCGTTTCCAGCACAACCTCCGCCGCCACCACCACCGCGAACGCCTGACACACCGACGGTGTTTGTGGATGCCGTTGGTGAACCGCAACCGGCGCCGCCGCCGCTTGCGCCTGCGGGGATTGCAAAGGAGTTAGATCCGTTGTTGTACGAACCGCCGCCGCCACCACCGCCGTACTGAGTTTCCATTCCTAGGAAGTAGTTCGATGCACCAGTTTTTCCTGCACTTCCGGCACCAACAGCAGCAGACCCCGCACCGCCAGCACCTCCGGCAAATCCGAGAGTTGATGTGCCACCTGCGCCAACTGCTGCACCAGGTCCGGTTGATCCAGGTGAACCACCATTTGCAGATGCAAGTGTGGTGCCGCTGCGCGCGATGGACGAACTAGTTCCAGCAGTAGATACACCGCCTCCAAACGTTGCGCCCGCACCGCCTGCGCCGATTGTTGCTGTGAGGTTCTCGCCCGCAGTGACTGCAACACCAGCGATGACCTGGCTTGCACCACCGCCACCGCCGCCTCCACCGTCGGCACCGCCACCACCACCTGCGCCAACTACAAATGCATCAATTGCTGTAACGCCCGCTGGAACTGTCCATAAACATGATCCACCACTCGTGACTTGTTCAACGGTCCATCGTCCAACAACGGTTGTTGAGGTTGTGCACATCAGTGGAGTTGATGTGAGGGTGAACGTTGCAGTGGTTGCGGTCGCATCATTTGCGTCAGTAGCGCGAATAGTGATCGCGTTTGTTGTACTAGGGCCAGATGTGGTTCCAGCAATAGTGCCAGTGGAGGTATTTAAAGACAGACCAGTGGGCAGCGAACCACTAGCGAGTGCATAGGTGTATGGAGTTTGTCCACCAGTTGCAGAGATAGACAATGAATATGCAGTTCCGTTGGTTGCTGCGAGTCCAGTCGACGGAGCAGTGATGCTCAGTGCCGACGTTGCAGTGATGTTGAACGTGAGAGTGGTGTCAATGGGGGAAAACTCGGTGATTGATTGGTACGTGGTATCTCCAGTGTCATCCCAGTGCATCTTCGATGTGCCGAAGTTGACCACCATAAAGTTGCCCGAGTTGTTTGGTTCGCCGGTGGGGTCAAAATACGAAACAGATCCAGCAAGACCAACTTCAAAATCTGAATAGATCTGGAACGCGTCTGGGGAGTTCCATTCCCACTGGCCTTCAGATGTTGCATCTGATCCACCCGACCATGTCGGTGATGATGTCAAGGTTTTCACCGTGTTGTGTTCTGCTTCGGAGGTGACGGTCACCATGTACCCGTTGGTGCCCGCCCATGTGCGTGCTTCTACTGTTGACTTAGTGTTCGCGTAGTTTCGACCGGTGGTGTCGGCCAAGTAGAAGTGGTCGGTGGTTGCGTTGTAGATGTAGTTGCCTGTGGTCACACGCTTCACGCCGTAGGTGAGTGCGACAGTGCTGTTGCCCGATGCACTAGGTGTCACGGTTGTTGTGTTGAGGGCTGTGTTTACATTCGCTACGGAACCTTCAAAAGTGACAGTTGATGTGCCAGATGCACCTGAGACCAATGTTGTGGAACCCGCGGTGTATGCAACCGTGCCAGCACTTGCGGTGAGTGTGATGCGAACTATTTCTCCGTTTGCCCATGTTGCGGTGTTGAGGAATGATGTGCCAAGTCCCAAACTTCGGGCTGACTGTGCAGTGGCGGCAAGGCTGCGTTGAAAGTCGACCTCTGTGATGGTGCGGGACGACACGGGATCAAACTCGATGATTGCAGATGATCGGTTGCATGAATCTTGGCAGTCGTTCCACAATCCATCGGAACGCATTTCTACCCAGTCTTCGGAGCCGTTTTCACCGTTCGGTTCGCCAGACGCAAAGTTGTTGTAGCGATTGCGAAACGAGGACCCACCTTGGCGGAAGATGGAGTTGGTGTCGTTTCCTTTCCAACGGTACGTGCCCTGAAGATCCCTGTCGCTGCCGCCCAACCACGAGTTGGTTCCATTGATGCCACTCACCGTGGCGTTCTCGCCGGAATGTTGAATGGTGGCGAGATATCCAGGTCGACCGCCAAGTGACATCGACTGTGCATCTGATTGCGCAGCCACATATCCGTTGTTGGCAGGAATGATGCGCGTGTAGTAGTGGCCGTTCGAATTCCATGTATAAGTTCGACCATTCACTACTTGGTCGCCCGGCTTCATGCTGATGTCTAGTGTGACGCGAGTGGGGATAGGGCTTGTTGCAGTCACCGTTGCCGAATTCAATGCGGCGTTGACGGCAGATTGCGATCCATCAATGGTGATAGTGGAACTGTTTTGAGCTCCCGCGGCGATAGTGGTGCTGCCTTGTGTCAAGTTGATCACGCCGTTAGTTGCCGACACCGTCGCGCGAATTGTTTCACCCAATGTGTATGCAGTTGCGGGATTGTTGTATCCCAAACTTGATGCAGTGTTCAGCGTTGCGGTGATGTCTGCAGTTTGTCTAAATGTCTTCGCGCTTGTCATTGGTTGCGTCGGGGCATTGACAGTAAACGAGTAGGTGGCCGAACCGTTTGCACCTGTCACCGAATATGTGAATGAGTCATTGCCGGTTGCTCCTGGATTGGCCACGTAACTGAATGCGCCAGTGCTGGCAGACACCGTTGCTGTTCCCTTTGTTCCGTTCTGTGCGATGGCAAAAGTGACTGCACCGCCAGTTTGAAAGTCGTAGCCAGGCAAGACGCCATAGACATTTCCCGCCACATAGGTCATCGTTGATGTGGGCCACGCTGCTTGAATCGTGGCGGTTGACGTTGCGGTGCCATTTAGCGTTGAGGCGATGGCAGGAGCGTGGTTGTACACCACGGGACCCCCAGATTCATCAAATGGGAAGTAGATGAGATCTCCAGCGATGTGCTTGTCGTAATTAAGGGCAATTGCCGATGCGGTTCTTGCGTAACTCCACAAGCGGAAATCGTCCATGTATCCGGTATAGCTCTGGACGGAACTTCCTTCTCGTACGCCCAACATCAGGTTGTTGGAGGAGTTATTCAACACCGTTGTCGGAACAAGCGACGTGCTTGTCACTTCAGTTCCACCCGCAGCGGTGCCGCCATTTTTGTAGATGGTGAGGCGTCCACCAGAGCGAACAAATGCAAAGTGTTGCCAAGAATTGAGACTGACCGACATTGAAGTCGTGGTCCAGTTCCATGTTCCACCTGTTCCCATGATGGCGTAGGAGATGGAGTTGTTACACATTGCAAAGAGAAAAGAGTTTTCTTTTCCAATAAAGACTTTGTGAGCGTCGCAGGCAGTAGCTGTCGGGTAAATCCATGCTTCTGCAGTGAAATCCAATCCGAGATCAATCAAATTGTTGTCGTTTACAGTGACATTGCTGGTGCTGGTTCCGTTAAACAATCGCGAGTTGTCAGTGGAGCCAACTGCAACGGTCGAGCCGTAGCTAACAATGACAACGCCGCTGCCACCGAAGCCGGCGTTAGTCCATGTGACAGCACCACGACCGCCACCGCCACCACCTCCAGAACCAGTGCCAGCGGTTCCGCTCACTCCAACTGCGTTTCCGCCAGAACTGCCAGCTGCTCCAGCGGTGGTGTAACCATTGCCAGCGCCACCCGCTGCGTAAAACACGGCAGACCCAGAAATGGAGCTAGAAACACCAGCACCTGCGGCACCACCGACACCGGCCCCTGATGCGCCAGTTCCAGCGCCACCAGCGCCACCAGCGCCACCGCCGCCACCGCCTGCACAGCAGTCCGCTTTACCGACACCGCCGTTATTGCCTTGCCCTGAGGTTCCTGTACCGCGTGTTGATGCACCGTTGTAAGTACCAGCACCACCACCAGAACCACCGTTTCCAGCTGGTCGACTGTTGGCTCCGCCGGCGCCACCTCCGATTGCAGTTGTTGAACCGAAGATTGACGCTGCGCCGCTTGTTGCATCAGCCTCTGGAGAATTCACATTGATAAGACCGCGGAGTCCGCCGCCTCCTACTGCGACCGTCATCGCAGTTCCTGGTGTCACGGTTCCGTTGGACAGAGTTTGTAAACCGCCACCGCCACCGCCACCGCCAGACCAACCGGTGTCGTCCATTCCGCCACCGCCACCGCCACCGCCAGCAACAACAAGTGCATCGACCCGTGTCACGCCTGATGGGACAGTCCATCCGCCACTGTTGGTGATGTACGAACGAGCAAATGTCACCACGGTTCTGTTCGGCGTGCCGGCAGGGTTGGTCACTGTCTTGAGGTCGGTGTACGCGACGGTACCCGTGCGAGTCAGATTGGTTCCGCTGGCTGCGTTTGGTGCATGGTTGACAAGTGTTGACGAGTTCTCATTGAAGTCGTAGTAAGCAACGAGGTTCGAGCTGTCGACAGTTCCGTAGGTATACATGCTCTCGCGGACTTGGGTTTGTGTCCGGGTGCCCGAGTAGATGCGAACCTCGTCAATATCGCCCGTGTATTTCTCACCGAGTGACTGGCGTGTGCCGATGCTGAGGACGCCATCTGAATTGAATCCGGTCGCTGGAACGTGAGTGTTGTTTGTGATCGAATATGCCAATTCGCCGTTGTAGTACAGGTTGAGAGTATTTGAACTGCGTGCGAACACAAAAGCAATGTGTTGCCAGACGTTCTGTATCACGGGAACATCGGTGCCGCGCCAGTTCCATCCCCCCGCGTTATTCGCAATGGCAAAATCCAGCATTCCGTTACTGATGGCCACTTCGTATGCGCTCTCCTTGTTGAGCAACATGCAATACACAGTGGTTGTCATGCAGCTGGCAGACCCGGGCTTGATCCACATCTGAATGGTTATATTGCTGGTGATGTCGAATGCCGCGTTGTCGGGTGCTTGAAAGTAGGAGTTGCCGTCAAGCGTGGCGGCATAATCGATTGTTTGAATCCCTGATGCCTTGACCGACGACGTGGGGGGAGCAACGACGCCAAGCGCCAACCCTGCAATCACTGCAGAGACAAGCGAGAGTGAAATTCTGCGAAGTCGGCGTGGAGTGGGCATGGCAAACGGCGACCTGTAAAAAGGTCACTAAATTGTACCCCTCGTATAGACCGCTTGTATAGGGGCCGTCTGTGGTGAAAACCGTTACACCACAAGGGTTTTGTGATGGATACGGGGCGGACGAGAGTGAGGTCTGTGGGCATCCACCACTTTGGTGTGACGTTCGTTACATTGCAGATGGGCGGGGGCTTACTCGAAAGAGGTAATCCTATGTACACCATTGGCTCACTGATTCTGTTGGCCATCCTTCTCGGTGCCGTTATGCCTGTGTTCCACAGCATTACCAGCACCGTCAAGTTGGATGCACTTCTTACTCGCTTGCCCGTTATTAAGGATCACATCACGCTTGCCGTGAGCATCCTGTTGGTATGGGCACTTGATATCAGCATTGTTTCAACAATGACCGGCTCTATGCGTGAATCATGGATGACCATCATCGTTGATGGCTGCATCGTGTACGGAATGGTTCCTGTGAAGGATGCCATCGTGCAATTCATTAGCCGGGGGCTCTCTGGCCTTCGCGCTGCATAAATAACTCATACGACAGCTCCAATGTGGAAGAGCCACCGCAACTGCGGTGGCTCTTCTCAATTCTCTGCAGATGTGCGTTAGCTACGGGGAACTTTGCTCCACGCAATGTCTTTGTCGACGCGTGGCTCACCGGGCAACCCAAGAACTTGTTCGCCCAAAATGTTGCGCATGATTTCGCTTGTGCCACCTTCGATGGAGTTCGCACGCACACGCAAGAATGAATGGCGCACACCTCCATCTGTTCCGTCAACTGACAAAGAATCGGGACGACGGAAGGTGTAGTCGTAATCGATCATTCCTTCAGCACCCATCAATTCCACAGTGAATTCAGTGACTTTTTTGTTGAAGTCGGCCAACATCAATTTTGAAATGGAGCCTTCTGGTCCGGGGTTTCCAGCTTTTGCTGCTTGAGCAGCGCGCATGTTTGTCAATCGCAGTGCTTCGCTCTTGCAGAACAAACGCATCAGTTGATCTTTGTGACCTTCACTGCGCATGTCTGCTGGTTTGCTGTTCCAAATATTGATGGCATCGTCAATGGGGCCGCGTCGTTTGGCGTTTCCACCGCCGCCACCACCAATTGCGGTGCGCTCGTTCATCAATGTGGTTAACGCTGCACGCCAACCTTCGCCCACTTCGCCGATGCGATGAGCATCGGGAACACGAGCATCGGTCATGTAGACCTCGTTGAATTCAGCTTCACCAGTGATTTGACGCAACGGACGTACTTCAACGCCAGGTGCGCGCATGTCGAGTGCGAAGTAGGTCATTCCTTTGTGTTTTGGCGCATCGGGATCGGTGCGTGTGACCAACATGCCCCAGTCGGCCAAGTGCGCAAGTGTGTTCCACACTTTTTGTCCGTTGATGATCCATTCATCACCGTCGCGAATTGCTTTGGTGCCAAGACCAGCAAAGTCACTTCCAGCCCCAGGTTCAGAGAACAATTGACACCATTTTTCTTCGCCCGTAAACATGGGTCGCAGGAAACGCTTCTTCACGTCGTCGCTTCCGTGGGTCACAATTGTTGGGCCTGCAAGCGCCATGAAGAAACTGGCAGGGTCTTGCGCTTTTGCTCCGGCTTTGCGGCATCGTTCTTCAATGCGGCGATTCAATTCAGGACGAAGCCCCAGACCGCCGTGGCCTTTGGGGAAATGAACCCATGCAAGACCTGCGTCAAATCGTGCACCTCGAAATGTGATGTCATCGACTGTGGTGGGATCACACGTAGCAAGCAGCGCATCGAGCGCTGCATCAACAATGTCAATGGCGTTGTCAGTAGAAATGCTCATGCGCACAGTCTCGCCTGTGGCGACCACGCATGCAAAGCCGCAAGATTGTGAGCGGTAATTATGCGATCACTGCGCCGAAGGCACTGCCCACCGCCATGGTGATTCCCATTGCAATAAGGCCGCCCACCACGACGCGGAAGGTGGGTGCAAGCGTGCTGGCCTTTCCATACCGAGCGCCTGACCAGCCAAGTGCCGCTAGTGCGCCAGTGACGACCACCAGAGTGGCCACAATGCGTGAACTTGACGAGGCAAGAGCAACCGTGACCAAGGGGATGGCTGCTCCGAGAGAGAATGCGACTCCTGAACTAATGGCTGCCTGCACGGGCTGGGCGGTGTTCATCTCGGTGATACCGAGTTCTTCGGCCAAGTGAATGGCGAGCGCGTCGTGCTTCGTGAGTTCTTCGGCAACTTCTCGAGCCAACGCTTGTGGAAGACCCTTCTTTGCAAAGATGTCGGTGAGTTCGTCCAATTCGTGATCGGGCATGGTTTCAAGTTCCCATGTTTCCTTGGCAATATCGGCGCGCTCGGCATCGCGTTGCGAACTGACAGAGACATATTCACCCAATGCCATAGAGACGGCGCCGGCCACAAGTCCCGCTGTACCTGCGGTCAAGATGGCATTGCGCGAAGCATCGGCTGCAGCCACCCCCAAAATCAGGCATGCGGTGGAAATGAGTCCGTCATTGGCGCCCAGCACCATGGCCCGCAGTATTCCAATGCGGTGTGCGGCGTGTCGTTCTAAATGCATACCAACAGTCTGCCACTGAGATGGTGGTGGATGGTGCGTGGTTGAATAGGGGATGTGAGAACAGTGCACCCCACAAAGCAACTTCTGATCGATACTGCTATTTCATTGATTGATGAATTTGGTCCGCAAGGTTTCACGGTGGAAAACCTTCTTGATGCATCGAAAATTTCGAAGGGATCTTTGTATCACCACTTCGAAGATTTCAATGACGTTATTGAACAAGCACAGGTTGCGCGATTCTCTCGTTATGTGGACGAAGACATTCGATTGTTGACCGGACTTTTGTCGTTAGCTACATCGCGCGAAGATTTGGGGCGCCGTTTTGCCGATGTCATTCTTGGATCTACCGCTGCAGATAGAGCGAATGGTCGTGCAGATCGTGCATTGATTGCTGGGCAGGCGCGCCATTCAAAAAAGTTTGCTGACGCATTGGCTGTTGAACAACAACGCCTCACCGATTCGTTGGCAGACGTTGCGCGCGAAATGCAAGAGCGCCATTGGATTCGCGAAGATGTGGACGTGTATGCATTGGCAACATTTGTGCAGGCATATTCGTTGGGTCTTGTGCTGAACGATGTCACCGAGAAACCAATCTCAGGTGAACGCTGGGCAACATTTGTTAGTGGCGTTATTGCAGGTGCTCTGTAGTTCGCATTTCACGCGAACGCATCTTGCGTTTATTCAGTAATTTGTAGAGCGCCGTGTGGAAGATACGGCAGAACATCGCGGGCAAAACGTTGTGCCTCATCGGTGTGTGGATAGCCCGAGAAAATAAAGGCATCAATTCCCATTCGGTGGTAGCGCATAATTTTTTCAATTATTTGCGTCGGGGTTCCGACGAGCGCAGCACCACACCCCGAACGTGCACGACCGATTCCTGTCCACAGCAGTGGTTCAATGAATCCAGCATCGTCTGAGGTATCGCGCAGTTCTGCTTGTCGTCGAACACCAACGCTTGCGCTATCAAGAGAACGCGCACGAATTGCATCTCCCGTTTGAGTGTCAACAGCAGAAATGAGATGTGCTGCGGCATCTCGTGCTTCGGTCTCTGTGTTGCGCACGACAACGTGAACGCGGTACCCAAACTTGAGTTGTCGGCCGTGGGTGACAGCGCGTTGACGCATGTCTGAGATGAGTTCGGCAATTGACTCTTCCGTGTCTGGCCACATCAAGTACACATCTGCGTCTTTTGCAGCTGTTTCGCGGGCTTCTTCACTGAGACCACCGAAATACATGGGTGGACATGGTGCCATCTGCGTACAAATACGTGGTGGATCAATGTGTGCTTGTATGAATTCGCCATCTAGATCGAGACGCTCTCCGTTGAGAAGAGTGCGAAGTGCATACATAGTTTCTGTAGTGCGTCGATACCGAGAAGGGCCGTCCAGTGTTTCCCCAGGCATCTCGGACGAGATGATGTTGATGGTGAGGCGGCCATTGAGAGTTTGATTCAGGGTGGCAAGTTGGCGTGCAAGTTGAGGGACCCACACTTCGCCACAACGCACGGCGACCAGTAGTCGCATGTTGGTAACAGACGGTGCGATGGATGAAGCAAACGACACCGTGTCAATGCCAAGGTCATACCCAGAGGGAAGAAGAACATTGTCGAATCCGGCATCATGCACCGCGCTCACAAGCGCTGAACAATGATTCCAACTACTCAATAAGTCTGGGCGAATGACGCCAAGCTGTTCATAATCGTCGTCGCATAGCGCTCCGAACCACGAGACTTCAATGGTGCTCATGGCAGTGGTATGCCGTCACTGGCCTGAACGATGCGGTAGATCTCGGTGCGTGACAGTGTGATGTTGAGGGCACGAGTCAATGTTGCAAGTCGTTCAGGTTGTTGTGTTCCCAGCAGAGCGATGGGTCGCGATGGATGTGACAGAACAAACGCGATAGCAATGCACTCCGGTGTTGTGTTGTGTTCTTGTGCAATTTCGCGGAGAGTGAAGAGAAGTGTCGACGGAATGTTTCCTGATGCCACACGACCACCCGCCAACGGACTCCATGCCATTGGTGTGAGTTGTAACTCCATGCAGAGATCAAGTGTTCCGTCTCTTAGCGCATCAAGTTGAACAACGGAAAACTCTGGCTGTGTAGTGACAAATGGGACGGTGACATAGCGCAAAAGTGCTCGTGTTTGAGTCACGGTGTAATTAGAGACTCCGAATGTGCGCACCAAACCGCGTTCGAACAACTGTGAGAATGCATCAGCCAATACTTCGGGATGAGTGAACATGTCCGGACGATGTATTTGATACAAGTCAATAACATCCACTCCGAGGCGACGTAGTGACGCCTCGCATGCACTGATGATGTAGTCGGGAGAAGAGTTGTAGGGAACTCCGGGGATGATTCCACCTTTTGTCGCCAGAACTGTTGCGTCTCGAAGACGTGGGTTGTCGGCGAATACTCGTCCGAGTGCTTCCTCGCATGCGCCGAAATGAGTTCCGCCCCAATCAAGTCCGTACACATCAGCGTTGTCCAGAAGGGTGATGCCGAAATCAACTGCTTGGGAGACCAAAGCCGCGTTGTCAGAGTGTTCACCTGTCATGCGCCAACAGCCCAGCGCAAGTGGCGATACGTCACCAAGTGGCCCAAGGTGTCGCGGCCCGTGTGGACCCCATGTTCCAGATGATGGTGATTGGTTGGCCATAGGGGAAGGTTAATAAGTACTTAGTCGATGCGCTCAAAACGAGAGACGCGATGAATTCCCATCTGAGACTCTTCGTGAAGAGCGCGTACGAGTTGAATGGGGTGGGGGAAGAGTCGATCAAATTCGGCCTGAAGTTGAGATTGGAATGTTGCTTCGCCCACGGCATCCCACAGTTGTTGGTTCTCCCAAACGAACACCAACGTGACTTCGCCAGGGCGAGAGTCGTCCAGCCACACTTCTTTGGAGAGAAAAGGAATTCGCTCAAGACCTGGCGTTTGTGCTTCACCCAAAGTCCAGATGTCAAAATCAACCGCAAGAAACTCGTCAACAACTGATGGATCCATCTGGAAGACCAAGACTTCCACTGGCCGGCGTTCGCCCGAGACATATGAGTAGGTCATGGAAGTTTTCTTTCCACAATGTCCATCGTGCGAAGTTCGCTCACCGATGTTGCGCCACACAATTGCATGGTGCGCGTCATTTCGCTGATGAGGAATTCAAGAGCTTTCTCCACCCCAACTTCGCCGGCGGCTCCCAAGCCATATAAATACGAACGTCCCATGGTGCACACATCGGCGCCAAGCGCCAATGCCTTCACAATGTCGCTTCCACGTCGGACACCGCCGTCGCAGATAATGGGGAGACGTCCTTGTAATGCTTGTGCAATTGGGGCAATCACATCAATGACGGCGGGTGCTCCGTCAAGTTGACGACCACCGTGATTTGAGACCGCAATGCCGTCAACACCTGAGGTGAGAGCGTGTTCTGCGTCCTCAACGCTTTGGATGCCTTTCAGAACGATGTGACCATTCCAGTGTTGGCGAAACCAGTCAATTTCTTTCCACGACAATGCAGGGTCAAATTGTTCTGCGATGAAATCAGACAGTGTGACAGCGGTGCCACCGGCATGTCGTTGTGATTCGCTGACGTTGGCAAACGTAATGGGTTCGTGACGAACAAAGTCCCATGTCCATGCTGGATGCAAAATTCCGTCAACAATGGTGTTGAGCCCGAGCGTGGGCGGAAGGGTAAACCCCCGTCGTACATCGCGTTCGCGACGCCCAAGCACCGCTGTATCAACGGTGAGCATGATGGTGTCGTATCCGTGGGAATGAGCACGGTTCAACATGTCTTTCACAAGCTCGCGGTCTTTCCACACGTACACCTGAAACCATTTAGGTCCATGAGAGATTCGGGCAATGTCCTCAATGGAACGAGTGGACAACGTTGAGAGGCAGTAGGGAAGTCCATGGCGAGACGCCACGCGCGCAACTGCTCTCTCGCCATCGGAATGAGCAATGCGTGTGAATCCCGTGGGTGAAAAAAGTAGGGGCGCCTTCAGTGCGTGGCCAAGAAACGTCGTGGAGGTATCCACCTGTGACACGTCTCGCAGTACTCGTGGTGAGAACGAATAGTTCTGAAACGCAGAACTATTTCTTGCCATGGTGATTTCATCTTCGGCGCCACCATCGATGTAATCAAAAATTCCGCGGGGCAAACGTCGGCGCGCCAACACGCGAAGGTCTTCAATGTTTGCAGCGCGTGACAGTGTTCTCTTTCGAGACAGCAACGCAGATGGAGAAAACCGCACAACTGATCGAATAGTGCGGAACATTCCCATGAGAGTGCTTCTTATTTTCCGTTCAGTGCAGCAACGATTGGTTCACATTCATCGATGTTCTCAGCGCCAACGATGGTGTAGCTGAAGCCCCACTTCTCACGACGTTCCATCAATTGTTCGATGCATGAGTCAACAGAGCCGATGAGCGCAAATGGTGACGAGTTAATCATTTCTTCGGAGACGCCAAACATGCTGGAGATACCGGCAACGGTCTTTTGTCGGTCATTGGTGACCTTCACAAAGAATGTTCGAATGTTCATTTCCACATCGTTCAGACGGCCTACTCGCTCTGCTTCGGCTGCAACGATGGCAACTTTTTCATCGACGCTTTCTGCAGTCATTGTTGCAAGTGCCTCGGGACCCACAACTCCGGCGGTCAATGTTCCGTTGATACCAATGATGTCGGCTTCGCGTGCTGCAAATTTCAACACTCGTGGGCCACCGCCGCCAATGAGGATGGGTGGCAGTGGTTTCTGCGTTGGTTTGGGCTGGCCGTCATAGTTGGTGACGGTGTAGTGCTGGCCAGAAAAAGAGAATGGTCCGTCTTGCATGACGCCCTTGATAATGGCAAGACCTTCGACAAATCTGTCGATGCGCACTTTGGGGGAGTCGTAGGGGATTCCTGCTTGCTCGTAATCGCTGATCATCCAGCCAGCACCAAGACCAATTTCTGTTCGTCCATCTGACAGCACGTCCATAGTGGCGAGTTCCTTGGCCAAGACAACGGGGTGTTTGTAGTCGTTGTCAAATACCAGTGCGCCCACACGCAACGTTGTTGTGGCGTCAAGCGCGGCCATCAGGGCTGGTACTGGCGCAAGCTGATCGGTGAAATGGTCGGGCATGGTCAAAACGCTGTAACCGGCAGCTTCTGTGCGGCGTGCAAGCTCTGCCCACTCGCGGGCGGTCGCAGCTTTCGATGCTTGAACACCAAAACGGAATGGTCGATGGGGGAATGAGGACATGATGCCACCGTAGCAATTGGTGACCAAGCGACATCGGGTGGGACAAGTACGGTGGTTTGTGTTGTGAAGCCGTCGGGAATGTGGTTGATGCGCCTTGTTGTGGTGCTGTGTGCAGGAGCACTCATGATCTCTGCCGTGGTGGTGGGAGCAGCCCCGCAGGTGTGGAGCGCATTGAACGCCCACGAAGAAGATCCTGTCACTCTGGTGGCCTACGGCGGGCTGACAACGCGCACCCGAATAGTTGATGCGGCCGGACAGCAGATTGGGGTGTTTGAGTTCGAGAACAGCCAGCCCATCTCAATTGACCAAATCCCCGAACATGTCGTGGCTGCTTTGCTTGCCGTGGAAGACGCAGGCTTCTACAAACACAAAGGTGTGAATCTGCGCGCGCTGGTTCGTGCCACATTGGCAAACTTTCAATACTCATCTGGTCGACAAGGTGCATCCACCATTACCCAACAAGTGGTGAAGAACGAGTACCTGGCAGGACTGCCGCGTGATGGACGGTACAAAATTCTGCAAGCCAGATATGCCGCAATGCTTGAGAAGACCACTCCGAAAAAGTTGATTGTGGAGAGGTATCTCAACACAGTGTTCTTTGGAAACAACGCTTACGGAATTCAGGCAGCTGCTGAAGTGTATTTCGGTAAGAAGGTTGCAGAACTCACCCTCGAGGAAGCCGCATTTTTGGTGGGGTTGGTGCAGGCACCGTCATCGTACGACCCGTTTAATCGCCCGGTTGCATCGAAGAGAAGGTTCGTTGAAGTGGTTGATCGCCTTGTTGAAACGGGTCTGATGACAGCCGAAGTGGCCGCGCAACAACAGGCAGATGATGGTTTTCAAGTTCCCGAGAATCGCCGCGAAGTTCCACAGCAGAACACCAACCGCACATACTTCACTGAAATGGTGCGTGACTATCTTTTGAACAAGTCAGATGTGTTGGGCGCTACGTATTCAGAGCGTTTCACCAAGTTGTATCGGGGTGGAATCACCATCCACACCACGCTTGCTTCCTCGTCACAGGCCAAGGCTGAGAAAGCCGCACGTGAAGCTATGCCCACAAACAAGACGGGTGTGCAAAACGCGTTGGTATCACTTGATACGGCGACTGGTGCAGTGCGTGCTGTAGTGGGAGGGCCCGGGTTCGTAGCCGGTCGCACCGAAGTGAACCTTGCACTGCGTCGCCGGCAAACAGGATCGGCCATCAAAATATTTGTGTTGACTGCCGCACTCGAAGCGGGAGTGCAAGCGCAGGACTTGATTGATGGCACATTGCCCTGCACATTGCCAAACCCCGGTAAGCCACAGGAGCCCTTCAAAATTACGCAAGGTGTGAGCCATCCTGTTGCACGACTTGATGAACACACATGGTTGTCAATCAACTGCGCATATGCACGACTAGCTCAGATTGTGGGACTGAATCGTGTTGTCAACGCCACATATCGAATGACGTCGTCGATGTATTTGTCGCGTGACACATTCAAGATTCAGCCATATGCAAGTTTTTCCACGGGTGCAAACGAACTGAGTCCCATGGACATGGCGTCGGGTGCACAGACAATTGCCAACGGCGGAGTGCACGCAGAGCCCTATTTCATTGAGAAGATTGAAGTTCCTAATCCTGCGGCACCGAATGGTGTTGAGGTGCTGACACCGCAACGCCCTGCACCCACCCAGGTGTTGTCACCAGAAGTTGCCAACGCTCAAGTCGATATTTTGAAAAAGACGATGACTCGAGGAACGGCTCGTCGATCACCACTTGACAACAAGCGCGTGTCGGCAGGCAAGACGGGAACGCAAGACGAAAACACCAACGCATGGTTTGTTGGGTTCACAAAGCAGTTAACGACTGCGGTGTGGGTAGGTGATCCCAAGGCATACACGCCGATGGTACGTATTCCCGAGTTTGTTGCCGATGGGGTGGTCAGGGTGACTGGCAACACCTATCCCGTCCGCATCTGGAAAGCGTTCATGGACGCGGCGCATGAAGGACTTCCCAACCTTGATTGGGACGCACCAGTTCCATCCACACGAAATCAAATGCGTCTCTATCTGCCAGGTGTTGATTGCACGGCCACGTTGATCAGCGGACGTCTGCCTCGCACGGCCACTGGTCCCGTTGCAACGGTGGTTCCGCCATCAACAACTATTCCTCCGGCAACGTCCCCCACGGTCTCGACCAGTACAACGACGACGCTTCCCATTCCAGGGACAACAACCACCACGGTCTTTAAGGGGCCGATAGTTCGAGTGATTGACCCGGGTACAACCATTGCACCCACTGAAACGAATCCATTGACCCCAGTGGTGGGTGTCGACCCGCTGAGCACATTTGTCTACAACTGTGCGCGAGGGCTTCCGGCATCGGTTCGTCCGGGCTGAGTCGTAGTCTGACAACAATGTTTTTGTGGTTTTTAGGAACAGCGTTTATTGCTGTGTGGTTTGTGTTTCGCGATGATCGGTTTGATTACCGCGTGCTTGCGCTAGGTGCGCTATTGCCCGATGTTGTCGATCTTGTTGCTGGGCAGGCATGGGTAATGCATTCGTTGACATCTGCTGTAGCGGCGTTAGTGCTTGTGATGGCCTTTGCGCGTCGCGGTACAGCACGTCGACGTCGTTGGCTGGCTCTCCCCATTGGTCTTCTGTTCCATTTGGTTTTTGATGGCGCTTTCAACAACACACAGAACTTTTGGTGGCCACTTGCAGGATTATCGTTTGACGGCGCAAATGTGCCGTCTCTTGATCGCATGCCGCTCAACATCGCACTTGAACTTGCAGGTCTTGCAATGTTGTTGTGGATGTGGCGAATCAACACATTGAACGTGGCGGCTAATCGTCAGCAGTTTCTTCGCGCTGGTCGGTTGGTTGGTGGAACATCTCAGGATGTCGGCACATGCTGATTATGTTGCGGCATGGACAAACGCATATCAATGCTCAGTCGTTGTTGCAGGGCCATATCGATGTTCCACTTGACGAGGTTGGTCGTGAGCAGGCGCGAAAGTGCGGAGACTACATTCGCAAGAACTTTCACAACGCCACGGTGATTTCAAGTCCGTTGTTGCGGGCACAAGAAACAGCATCGGCTATTACCGACAATTTCATCGTTGATGATGCGTTCATTGAATTGAACTATGGCGACTGGGATGGTCGAGCGATGACCGACATTTCGCAGAACGATTGGAAAACATGGCAGGTGACGCCATCGTTTCGCCCGCCAGGTGGTGAATCGTTGTTGGAACTTGATGCACGAGTGCAACCGGCATTAGATGCGTTATTGCAACAGGCTGCAACGAATGATGTGGTGGTAGTGAGTCATGTGTCGCCCATCAAGAGCGCTATCACGTGGGCATTAGGTGTTGGTCCCGACATCACATGGCGCTGTCGCTTGGATCGCGCATCGGTGTGTCGTATTGCTGTCACGCCACGTGGACCCACATTGGTGTCGATGAACGAAACCAGTCACCTTCTCTAGAGAGTTGGCTCTCGCGTAAATCAGGAAGGTGGGGTTCTGCCAGAGGGGGTGAGACGGTGAGTCATGTCTGATGAAGCGTGGGGTTCTGTCAGTGCGGTGACACGGTGAGTCACGTCTATGAAGTGTGGGGTTCTGCCGGTGCCGTGACTCGGTAAAGGGTGGGGGTGAGACGGTGAGTCATCCTGTAAGCGGGGTTCTGTACTCGCTGTTGCGAGCGATGACCATCCCTCTATGCGGCCTACCCGAAGGGTCCTTGCGGTGGGCGGGCAACCCGTCCTTCTGCTTGGCCTTGCTTCGAAAGGGGTTTACCAAGCCACATGAATCGCTTCATATGCTGGTGCGCTCTTACCGCACCGTTTCAGCCTTACCTGTGATGCTCTCGCATCCATCGGCGGTCTACTCTCTGTTGCACTTTCCGTTAGGTCGCCCCAACCTGGCTCTCGCCAGCTTTCTGCCCTGTGAAGCCCCGACTTTCCTCAGCGTGTTTTACGTGCCGCGGTCATCCGGATAACTCACCGTCTGCACACAGTGTATGGATGGTGCGAGATAAGTGGAAGAAGTATTTGTCCTTCGTGCTGACGATGAACGTCAGTAGACCATGCTGTTCAAGCTTGGTGTTTCCATTGCCAGCGGTGTGCGAGTGCCGATGTCGTTCAGTGGTCCTACCAAGATTTGAACTGCGCTTTGTGTTCCAAAGGCGCTTGGCAATGTTGCCACCAATTCTTCACCCTTGTCGTCAAGACCAGGGACAAATCCTTTGGTGCCACCGCGGATAAGTTGTGCTGCCACTGCTGCGCGACGTGATGACGATGCACCCAAACGCATCATGTCGGCGCGCAGAGCGGCCTCGTTGGTGAGAGACACGAAATATTGATACGTGGCGGCAACCAATGTTTCAAGACCAAGTGTGAGGTTGAGGACATCGCCAGCTGTCTTGCCTTCTTCAATGGCCTTCAATGCGTTTTCACCATAGGCAGTCATGAGCTTGGCGTTGGGTTCACTGACGGGCTGTCCACCTCGTGCGGTGATGAGCGGCGAGATGACGGCCATGTTGGTGTCGTGTGCCGCGGCGTACTTGGTGATGTAAGGAGCCACATTCGACTCGGCCAAGCTGGTTACGCGTGAATCGGTGAGCATTGTTGACACCATTTTTTCCACCGACATGGCGGTGCGTAGCAACACAACGTCGCTCACATGCTCGGTTTCCAGTTTCTTAATTTCGGGAACCGATCCAATGCGAGCAATGGAACCTGAATGGCTTTCGCCACCACATGCGGCGAGAAGTGCACCACCAGCAAATACTGCTCCACCCGTAGTGAGCATGGAGCGGCGTGAGATTGATGACTGTTCGTTCATTGATCTTTCCTTCACAGTTCTTTACGCCGCAGCGATGGGGTTGGTTCCGGCAACGATGTTGAGTGCTGCAACGTGGCGAGCTTCAACGGTGATGATGGATGCCACCAACATGGCAGCGTTGATGCCGCGGTAGTTGGCAAGGCTGTTGGTGTGAATGGTGACGGTCTCTTCTTCAAGTGCGGCCAGTTGGCTAGCAATCTGTGCAACAGACCCCGACACGCTGGCAAGCGGTGCGGTTGATGCCTTGTCTGCATCGGTTCCCAAGTATCCCTTCAACGCTTGCGCGTAGGCGACGTGGTGGTCATGAATCAGCAGCATTGCTGCTTTGTCATCACCAGACACGGAGTTGATCATTGCTGCGTATGTAGCGGCCATGCGTGATTCGCGAGCGAGTGCTGCATTGAGGGCGGCATTGTCTGCTGAATCTCGGTGCGGAGGCGCAGTTGTTGCTGATCCGGATTCACCCGCTGCCGATGCCGAGCTGGCGAGGAACGGCGCGGTGGCGGCGACGGCACCACCAGCAAGGAGCGATGCAATGAGACGACGTCGAGATGTCGTTGCTTCTGGGGAGTCAACTGGGTGATTTGCCACGTGGGTCATCCTTTGTTGTGTTGGCGAAACTCGCTCCCTAACACTAGAAGTCCAGCGCAGAGAGGTCAGGTATCCAAGAGCGGCTTCGAGTAACCGCCTCGCTCCATTGTTGTCGCGAAATGCCTGGTTCACCTAATGGACTGACCTCTGAGGCCCATGAGAGGGTCGACACAGCCTCGCCGAGGTGTGACCATTGACCTACGGCGACCCCGGCCAGGAACCCTGCACCCACGGTGGTGGCTTCGGTCATATGGGACACCCGCACCGGACGTTGCGTGGCGTCGGCAAGAGCGTGAACGAATGTGGGGTTACGGCTCATGCCGCCATCGATGCGTAGTTCAGCAACGGAAATTCCAGAGTCGGCTTCTGCAGCATCGACGAGGTCGGCGCCTCTGTGTGCAATGCCCTCTAACACTGCGCGGACGATATGGCTACGTTGTGTGCCGCGCGTGATTCCAAAGAGTGCTCCTCGAGCGCCGTAGTCCCAGTGCGGTGTTCCCAATCCAAGTAATGCAGGGACAAACACCACTCCTTCTGTGGTGGCGCACTGTGATGCCACGTGATGTGAATCATCGGGTGACTTGATGAGTCCCATGTCGTCGCGTAACCACTCGATGTTTGTTCCAGCTGACAACATGATGGCTTCTGAGCCATAAGAAATTGTTTTTGCATCACTGAATGCGACGATGGGAAACGTTCCGTGTTGATGACGCGTGGCGTGTTCTGGTGCGGTGACTCCCGTAAACATGTCAAGCATGCCACCGGTGCCAAAAGTGATTTTTGCAAGACCGCGTTCAATACACCCTTGGCCGACGAGTGACGCTTGTTGATCTCCGGCGATTGCCACGATGGGTGGCGCACCCAGCAATGCGGTGGCTTCGCCAATGTGGCCAGAGCTGGGAACAATTCGGGGCAAGCATGTGGTGGGAATGTTGAATGCTGTCAGCGTCTTGTTGTTCCACTGTGTTCCGTCTGGTGTGGTTAAGCCGGTCACTGCTGCATTGGTGTGATCGGTGACGTGGTGTGCACCGTGTGTGAGTTTCCACACAATCCACGTGTCAACCGTGCCGAAGAGAAGTGAATCAACATCTGCAGTGGAAGCGTTCTTCAGTATCCACGACAACTTGGTTGCTGATTGGTTTGGGGCAACTGCGATTCCGTGTTCTATGCGCGCCATGATGCACTCGCCAACAGTGCGCAGATCTTGCCAGCCAATTCCTGGTGACACGGGAACACCAGTAGTCGCGTTCCACACAATTGTTGATGCGCGTTGGTTGGTAATGCCCACGGCGTCAACGGTGTGTGAGTCCATTGCTGCTGTACTAACGCGTAAGACCGCGTCATACATTTCAAGGGCATCAAACTCCACCATGCCACCCGCAGGTGAGTGCGGAGCGAACTCTTCGTAATGGAGATGAGAGATCTGGCCGTCATCGTTCATGATGGCGGCGCGAAGGCCGCTTGTTCCGATGTCGATGACGAGAGTTCTCACAGGCCTAGTTTTCCTGGGTTCAAAATGTTGTTGGGGTCTAGGGCACGTTTGATGGCGCGAAAGACATTCATGGTTTCGCCAAGAGCTTCATCCATGTATGCGCCACGGCTATAGCCAATGCCGTGGTGATGAGACAGGTTTGCGCCCGCAGCCAGTGCTGCACGCTGACCTGCATCCCACATTGCGAGGTATGTGGCTTCAAATTCCTCTGGCGGTGGGGTGGCGGCAAATGTGAAATACACGCAGGCGCCTTCGATGTAACTGTGCGATAGGTGGCATGTGGCAGCGCGCGCATGTGGCACAGCCAACATTGCAGATTCAACATTCTCGACCAATGTGTCAAGGAGCGACCAATTGGCTGCTACCTCCATGGTGTCCACAACGTATCCCTTTCGTGTGAGCGCCTGAAGCCCACTGGTGTCATTGCGGTGATGTGTCCATTGCTCAACAAGTGCAACATCGGCCACGGTTGCACCCATGGACATGCACGTGTCATGAACAATCGCCATGGTTGCATCAACTAGCTGTTCATTTCCTTCGTCAAGGACCAAAAGTGTCGCGTTGGTTCCATCGCCTCCGTGCGAGCGCTTGCTTTCAGCACCGTCGTACAAACGAAGAACTGCAGGCGTTGCGCCATGGCGTATGAGGCGACGACAGGCTTCAAATCCGTCGTGCAGATTCTGAAACACATATGCACCGCGTTGCTCAACTTCAGGGAGTGGATGTGCGCGCAACCAGACACGTGTGATGACTGCCAGTGTGCCCTCGCTTCCCAACAATAAGTGACCGAGGTCAGGACCAACGGCGCCTGCTGGCGCACCGCCAGTGCGAATGATGGTGCCGTCGGCAGTGACAGCCTCGAGAGCGTGCACCATGTCTTCAATTTTTCCGTATCGAGTGGAATATTGACCTGCTCCGCGACATGCAACCCAGCCGCCAACCGTGGCCAAGGCGAACGATTGTGGGTAGTGCCCAATGGTGAGTTGGTGTTGACGCACCGCATCTTCAAGGTCGGGACCAAATGTTCCGGCCAGAACTTCAACAACTCCAGATACTGCATCGACCGATCCAATTCCTTGCATCGCAGTCATGTCGAGAGAAACCCCTGCGCGTAATGGAATTGCCGCGCCGCACACTCCGCTGCGACCGCCCGACGCAGTCACGGGAATGTTGTGTGTATTGCAGTACGACAATAACTGAGACACTTCGGAAGTGTTTTTTGGACGACACACAATTGATGGAATTTGAGGAACTTCATTGGAGAGCGACCACGCCAATGACAGCGGCCACCAATCGCGTCCGTGTTCAACGCGATCCGCTGCATCAATTGAAGTGTCGCAGATTGCAGAGATGGCAGAGATGTCGTCGGCAGTCAATGTGACAGCAAGATCGCCAAACCGAGCGGTTGCGTCAACGTAGGCGCCACCAAACTCGATAGGGGGAGTCGCTGATGAAGAGAACGATTGATGTGTCATGACGATGTATCTCCCGACGAAGTTGACGCGATGAATTCGGCTTCAGACACCATTGCTGCGGCATCTTCGCGCGAGCATTCATCGATGAATTGTGCAAGTTGTTGTTGACGCATGGCTTCGTCCCAACCCAGGTGGGGTGCGACCAGTTCGGCAATGGCCTGCGCAGCGTCGCGTGTTGATTGGCGATGTAACAGTCGCGACCGAGTGCGTCGCGTCAAGATGTCATCGAGCGTTGTCGCCATTTCGTGCGTCACTGCGTACACCGCTTCGGCCGCAAGATACGGAAGTCCAGGGATGAGGGGCTCAGCCAGACGCGCGTCGGATTTCATGAGATCGCGAACCAGTTGAGCATTACTGCCGTAGCGACCATCAAGATGTTTGTCGATGGGGCTGGAGAGTTTCCGAGCTCCGGTCGCTCCACTGAGGGGAAGTCGTTTGGTTTTTGAAGAGGCGCGAACACCCAGCACATCACACACTTCGTCAACAGCATCTTCAGCCATCTCTCGATAGGTGGTGAGTTTGCCACCAGTGACGGTGACAACTCCATTGTCCGAGACAAATACCTTGTGGCGGCGGCTGAGGTCCGCAGTACGACCTGCTTTGGCTGATGATTCATCGGTCTTCACCAGTGGGCGAAGACCAGACCATACGCCGGTGACGTCGTCGACTGTGACTCCAGAGGTGACACTTGCATTCAGTGCGCGCAACACATATTCAATGTCGTCGCGAGTGCATTGTGGATCATCAACAGGGCCTTTGTAGTCGGTGTCAGTAGTGCCGATGTAGGTGAATTTGTACGTGCCGTCGTAGTTCGAGATCCACGGAACAACAAACAGACTGCGGCGATCACCGGGCACTGGGATGACCACGGCAATATCGTTGCGAACTTTGTCCCATGGAACCGTGAGGTGCACGCCTTTGGCGGGGCGAATGGTGTCCGGGTGAATGTTCTCGTCTAGCGAACGAACATCGTCGGCCCATACTCCGGCTGCGCTCACAACGCTCTTCGTACGCACGCCAAACGAATGTCCAGTCAATGTGTCGGTGACAGAGACAACATGATCCGTGCGAGATGTTGAAGTGATGTTGTTCACGCGACAGCGGTTAGCAATTGTTGCGCCGTGCTCGGCTGCAGTTTGCAAAACGGTGAGGCACAGACGAGCGTCGTCTGCTTCTGCGTCGTAGTACAAGTACGCAGCAGCAAGCTTGCGATTATCCATAGTTGGAAGATGTGCGAACGCCTTTTTCGCATTCAAGCGCCGATGAATCTTGCCGATTCTCCATCCACCAGTGAGGTCATACATCCACATTGCTGAACCGAGTGCGCGCGCAATCTTGCGTGACACCACTCCATCTTTTGTGAGGATCGGAATCATGAATGGAAGAACATGAACGAGGTGTGGTGCATTACGGCGAAGTCTCTTTCGTTCACGCAGTGCTTCGTACACGAGTCGCACATCGCCTTGCTGCAGATAACGCAATCCACCGTGCACCAACTTTGATGACTTCGACGAGGTGCCAGATGCAAAATCGTCACGCTCCACAAGTGCGACTCGAAGTCCACGTGATGCGGCGTCGAGAGCCACTCCGGCGCCAGTGATACCACCACCAATCACCACCACGTCGAAGTGATCGGTGCGGAGGTGCTCAAGTGATGTTGGGCGGTGGAACGTGGAACTGTGCATTGCCTGCGAGCCTATGTGGTGCATGACATTGGCCATGAATGGGACCTATCCATCTACGAGGCACGGGGAAACTTACATGCGGGGCACGGGGGCATCGGGAGGATTGGACAACTGTGACGCCCGACACATACGATGCCTGCGTGGGCCATCGGTCCGACATCGAGGGGGGAATCCGATGTCAGCAATCGAAATCACATGGAGACAGCGGGGGGCATGCAATGGCCTTGACCCTGGTGTGTTCTATCCCGACTCCGAAGACAACGCAGATGAAGCAAAAGCCATCTGTGCCTCCTGTTCTGTTCGGTTGTCGTGTCTGGAATATGCACTGGTCATGAGAGAGCGAGATGGCGTGTGGGGTGGCACCACAGAAAAAGAAAGACGGAGAATCATTCGTCAACGACGCCGCTCGGCGTAGATACTTAATGCATGTCCCATTCAGAACAGTTCGTTGGCTGGCCAGCGGTACTTGCCCAGTTGCTCGAACGACGCGACATTGGCGCGCATCAAGCAGAGGCCGCAATCACCGAAATTCTGAATGGAGTGGCGACGCCTTCGCAGATGACTGCATTCATTGTTGCGCTTCGCGCAAAGGGTGAGACGGCCGACGAACTGGAAGGCATGTTGCATGCGGTGCGTGCAGCAGGAAATCGTGTGTCGCTTTCGACCGACATCGCTTCGCGTTCAATGGACATCGTGGGTACTGGTGGAGACAAGAGCAATTCCGTGAACGTTTCCACCATGTCGGCGCTTGTGGTTGCTGCAGCAGGTGTTCCGGTGTGCAAGCACGGCAATCGCGCGGCGTCATCGCGATGTGGTTCGGCCGATGTCTTGGAAGCCGCTGGAGTAGCCGTTGAACTAGACCCGGCGGGTGTTCAAGCGTGTGTCGAAGAAGCAGGTTTTGGATTTTGTTTGGCTGCTCGTTTTCATCCCGCTTTTCGCTACACCGCGCCATCGCGTCGTGAGATTGGTGTACCCACTGCATTCAACCTGTTGGGCCCCATGGCCAACCCTGCGCCTATTGCTCACATGTTGGTGGGGGTGGCAATGCCCAACATGATGGATCGCATGGCGGAAGCATTGGCAACTCGTGGAATTACCAGTGCGTGGGTGGTGCACGGACATAACGGTCTTGATGAACTTGCTGTCAGTGGTCCAAACATTGTTTTTGAATTGAAAGATGGTCGTGTGCGACGTAGCGAAATCTCTGCTTCAGATTTCGGGATTGCAGTGTCAACGCTGGACGATATTCGTGGCGGCGAAGCATCGGACAACGTTGCCGTCATGGAAAAGACTTTCACTGGTGCGCCTAGCGCGGTACGAGACATCGTGTCGTTTAACGCAGGATGTGCATTACATGTTGCAGGCGTGGCGGCAACAGTTGCCGAAGGAATTGAACGTGCACAGCACATTCTTGATTCGGGTGCTGCGACAGAGAAGCTTCAGAACGTGGTCACGGTCAGTCAGCGCGAACGCGCACGCATGGAGGCTCAACCATGAGCGTGCGAGTTCCGGCAACATCGGCGAACCTTGGTGCGGGCTTTGATGTCATGGGGTTAGCACTCACCGCATATGCAGAGGTAGGAATTGTTGGTGTCGACGTTCTACCCGACGGGGCTAGCGAGGCGAACGACACGCATCCTGCACAAGTCGCGTTTCTTCGCGCAGGTGGCACCGGGCACGTGTGGGTCAAGAACTCCATACCGATGGGTCGCGGCATGGGCTTTAGTGGAGCAGTTCGCGTTGGCGGAATAGTTGCAGCTGAAGTACAACGAGATGGAGCCTCGTGGAGCAAGCACACGTCAGATGCTGTGCGAATCGGAACCGAACTTGAAGGTCATGCGGACAACGTTGCACCGTCTTTGCATGGTGGAGTGGTGATTGCCACCGATTCGATGGTGGTGCCAGTCGACATGGCGCTCGATGCCGTCTTTGTGATGTGGGTTCCAGAGTTCACAACATCGACCAATGAGTCGCGCGGGAAAATTGGACCCACAATCGCCTTGTCGGATGCTGTCTTCAATATTGCGCGCACGGCGATGTTTGTCACCGCACTCCAAACAGGAAACGTTGACTTACTGCGCGAAGCCACTCAAGATCGCATTCATCAACCCATTCGCTTGGCCGCATCTCCAGCGTGTGCCGCGGCGTTGGAGGCAGGTGTTGATGCAGGTGCATGGTGTGGGTGGCTGTCAGGGTCTGGACCCACCGTGGCACTGATGTGTGATCCCACTATGGCCGATCATGTGGCGGCTGCGTTGCCCACAGATGGCCACGCCAAGTTGTTGCGGTTAGACACCCAGGGCGCCACGGTTCTCTGACACAACCCTGTCACACCCCTTCGTGAAAGTGGTGGTCATGGAAACATCACAGCCAGACATCACCCCCAACGAGACCCCAGTTCTCATGATTTCGTGTGATACCTGCATCATGCGCGACACCGAGGCCTGCAACGACTGCATGATGAGTGTTCTCTGTGACGTCGCGCCCACCGAGGCCGTTGTTCTCAATCTGCAAGAACTTCGTGACATCCGATTGCTCGCTCAGGCGGGTTTGGTGCCTACGCTTCGGCACCGTGCCGTCGGCTAATCGCGTTCCCAAGAATCCCAAGGTTGTCTCGTCCGACGCGCCGTCGGGGGGCGCCTATTGGGAACAGCTTCGTGATGTTGCCCGTGACGCCGGACTTGACCACTGTGGAGTTGCGCCTGCCACCACCATGACGCGGGCATTGCAACAGTTGCAGCATCGTGTCGAGAACAACTTAGTGAATGGAATGAAGTTCACCTATCTGAACCCCGTTCGTTCGACCTCGCCACAATTGTTGGTGGAGGGTGCTCGATCCGTCATTGTTGGAATGCGTTCGTACGCATACGAAGAGCCGCTTCACATTGATAACGGACGGTGTACTGCACGAATTGCTCGATACGCATGGATTGATCACTACGCAGAGCTGAAGAAGTCTTTGTCAGTTGTGGCCGCACGGCTGCGAACAGATGGGCATCGAGCAACGGTGTTTGCCGATGACAATTCCATCGTTGATCGTGAAACCGCGTGGCGCGCTGGTCTGGGTTGGTTTGGGCGTAATGCCAATGTGCTTGTTCCTGGAAAAGGAAGCATGTTTGTCATTGGTTGTGTGGTGACAACTGCCGACTTGCCAGTGGGTGAAGAAGTGCAAGACGGTTGCGGCACCTGTGCACGCTGTATTCCCGCGTGTCCCACGGGCGCAATCGTTGATAACGGCGTCATTGACGCACACCGTTGTTTGTCGTGGTTGTTGCAGAAGCCTGGAATATTCGACCCGCGTTTTCGCGAAGCGTTGGGTGACCGCATTTATGGCTGTGATGACTGTCAAACGGTGTGTCCGCCCACAAAAAAGGGCGGAACTCTTTCGGTACCGGTTCACGTTCAATCGCGTGTTGATGTGGTCGAGTTGTTGTCGCTAGAAGACAATGCACTTGATGCAGCGTGTGAGCGCTGGTATGTGCATGGTCGTGACATGACATGGGTGCGTCGAAATCTGTTGATCGTGCTGGGCAACGTTGCAGACCCCAGGCACGACAGCGTTGTGAACACTGTTCGGCGATACTTGTCACACGAACGCCCCGAACTGCGAGCTCATGCAGTATGGGCCGCGGCACGTTTGGGGTTGTCACACATGATTCACCACGATGATCCAGATTCAATGGTTGTGGCAGAAGTGCACAATCTGCCAGCCTTACGGGGCGACTTATGAAACACCTTCTCGTCACAAACGATTTTCCTCCCAAGATTGGCGGCATTCAGTCATTGCTGTGGGAGTGGTGGCGTCGTCTCCCGCCTGACTCGTTTGCAGTGCTCACAAGTCCACATCCCGATGCGACCACATTCGATCAACAACAGGCGTTTCGTATTGAGCGAACACGAGAGCCAGTGTTGTTGCCTCATCCATGGATGGTGCAGCGCGTTAACTCATTAGCTAAAGAAATAGGTGCCGACTTCGTGGTCCTCGATCCAGCACTGCCGTTGGGATTAGTGGGGCCATCGCTTGCGCTTCCATACATGGTGGTGTTGCACGGCGCCGAGGTCACGGTGCCAGGGCGATTGCCCGTATCGAAGCAGATTCTTGGTCACGTCTTGCGGGGCGCACAACATGTCATTGCTGCGGGTGGATATCCGGCAGCCGAAGGACGTCACGCAGCAGGACGAAACATTCCCACAACGGTGGTCGCGCCAGGTGTTGACACCAATCGCTTTGTGCCATTGTCGTTGCAGCAACGCGACGACGCGCGTGCCAAGTTTGCAATTGCAAACGATGCGGAGATGATTCTGGGCATTAGTCGTCTTGTTCCCCGCAAAGGTTTCGACACTGTTATTCGAGCTGTTGCGCAACTGACTCCGCACCGACCACGACTGCAATTGGTCATCGCAAGTACTGGTCGCGATGAAGATCGACTGAAGAAGTTGGCCACCGAAGTGAATGCACCGGTCACTTTTTTGGGACGAGTTGCACACGACGACATTCCGGCTTTGTACGGATGCGCCGACGTGTTCGCCATGATGTGCAGAAATCGATGGGGCGGTTTAGAGCAAGAAGGTTTCGGGATTGTTTTTGTGGAAGCAGCGGCCTGTGCCGTGCCACAAATTGCGGGCAACAGCGGGGGGGCAGCGGAAGCAGTGGTCAACGACGTCACCGGCTTCGTCATGGATTCGCCCACCGATGTGTCGGGACTTGCAGCACGAATAGCGCGCATACTTGATGACCCAACTCTGCGCACGTCAATGGCTCACGCATCGCGTCAGAGGGCGGTGTCAACATTTGACTATGACGTCTTGGCTCACCAATTGGGTGGCGTTCTGAAAGTGGGGCAATGATGGAGTCTGTGAAGGGCGCAGCCATTATTCGAGCTAACGAACTGCTCACCATCGCATTTATTGTGACTGCGTCATTGTCGGTGGCATTTTTCGAACAGCCATGGAAAGTGATTGCAGCAACAGTGGCGCTTGCATGCTTCAGTCTGGGTGTTGTGGTGTTTTTGTGGGGATACTGGGTGGCGGTGCAACGCAGTCGTACCGACAACATTGCCGTTGCCTCGTTGTACTTCTTGACCGACAAGAGTGCTCCACGATCAGTGTCGGCACGAATGAATGTTCTTCTTGTTATGCAAGTGGTGGCTGGAATAGTGACTGCACTCATGCGTTCGTCTACCGATGGCAAGCCTGGAAGCACCTTGGCGTTCGGAATCCTGGTTCCGGTTCTTGGCCTTGGGCTCAACGGCCTGTGGGGTGCGCTACACGGGGAGTTTTCGCCCCGAAACACAGGGAATTCGACGGGGGTTCGCAGTTCGGGCTCTGAAAACGGGCAAGATGAGAGTCATGACTGACCGCGCTGCTCAGACCACTCACATCAATGCACCCCTACAACGCTGTGTTGACATTGTTCTTGATTTCGAGCGTTATCCAGAATGGGCAAAAGATGTGAAGGAAGCCGTTGTGCGATCACGCGACGAGCAAGGACGCCCAACTTCGGTGGAATACCGCGCGTCGGCACTTGGCCGTAGCACGCACTACACGCTCCAATATGACTACTCCGAGGCACCAGCACGTTTGTCGTGGACGTTGTTGGAAGGCGACATCATGCGTGCGCTCAATGGTGCTTATTCGTTTGTTGAGGTCGATGGCGGAACGCAAGTGTTCTACGAACTTGAATTGGATCTTGTCGTTCCACTTCCTGGGTTTGTGAAGCGTCGTGCAGAGGCACGCATTCTGATTGAGGCAGTGAAAGAACTGAAGGCTCGCGCCGAATCGTGAGTCACGTCGGCATCGACGTGGGTGGCACCAAGTGTTACGGGGTCGCTCTCTCTGATGACGGACGCATTGTTCGTGAAGTCAGATACCCCACGCCGCATGCATCTGATCTTGTTGACCTGTTGCATTCCATGTACCAGGAGTTGGGTGGTGAGGGCTCGTTAGGGATCGGTGTGCCTGGGCTCATCTCTCGTGACGGGATTGTTCACGCATCACCCAACTTGCGCGGTGCCCGAAATACCCCAGTTGGGCCAGAGTTGCGTGCGCGCATCGCTTCCGTAGTGCACGTAGAGAACGATGCAACGTGCGCTGCATTTGGTGAGTGGAAACAAGGTGCAGCTCAAGGTGCTCGCGATGCCATCATGGTCACGCTTGGCACCGGTATTGGTGGCGGAATTGTGATGGGCGGAGTTTTACAGCGGGGTGCACATGGCTTCGCTGGCGAGATTGGCCACATTGTGGTGGAACGAGATGGCACATTGTGTCCTTGTGGTCGCCGTGGATGTTGGGAACGGTACGCATCCGGATCTGCCCTCCGTGATTTAAGTGGCGGAATGGCCGGCGAAGAGTTGTTCGTTGCATTTCATAACGGTGATCAGCACGCGCAGGCTGTTGTTGAATCTTTTGCAGAATGGATTGCTGTGGGTCTTGCAAGTTTGACGAACACGTGCGACCCAGAAGTCATCGTGATTGGTGGAGGGGTCATCGAGTCTCTGGCTGATGCCTTCGATGTAGTACGAACTCATTTTTCGGCGTCGCTGTACTCGGCTGATCTACGACCACACCCGCGACTGATGCCTGCAGTCTTGGGCGAAAGGGCTGGTGCAATCGGTGCAGCTCTGCTTGCTATCGACACGTCAACTGCGGCGTAGTTGACTCCAATACTGTTGGTGCTGGTCGCACCAACTGTGATTAGTCAGGTGTTGTCTCTGACCAATGACGTGAGCGTTCGACTGCACGCAACCACTGTGCGTGATTGCCGTGCGGTTGGTGTGGTTCACATCGTTTGTCGAGCGCCCACATGCGCCCAATGTCATCAAGCGATGTCCACACGCCCTCGGCAAGACCCGCCAAATACGCCGCACCGAGTGCAGTGGTTTCATGGTCGGTGGGGCGCAACACTGCCACGCCCAATTCGTCGGCTTGATGCTGCAACATGTTGTCCATGACGGATGCTCCACCATCGACACGTAGTTCATGAAGTGTGACACCGCCTGCAGATGTCATGGCATCGATTGCGTCACGAGTTTGGTACACCATCGCGTCGACGACAGCACGCGCGATGTGCGCGCGCGTAGTGCCTCGCGTGATGCCAACAATTGTTCCGCGTGCATACGGATCCCACCATGGGCTGCCAAGGCCAGTGAATGCAGGAACGACATAGACGCCACCTGAATCTGGAACCGAATACGCCAAGTCACCAATATCGGAAGACTTTTCAATGATTCCCAATCCATCGCGAAGCCACTGCACCGCTGCACCAGTAACAAATATTGCTCCCTCAAGCGCATACACCGGTGTTCCATCGCCTAAGTCCCAAGCAACTGTAGTCAACATGCCATCAGCTGGGTCGGGACATGTGCTTCCCACATTCAGCAGCACGAAACTGCCTGTTCCGTATGTGTTCTTTGCCATTCCTGGTTGAGTACACACTTGTCCGAAGAGTGCGGCTTGCTGATCGCCGGCTATTCCAGAGATAGGAATTCCATTTGGAACTCCGGGAACATCGGTGGTGACGCCATATCGACTGCTAGAGGGTCGCACCTCGGCCAGAGCTGACATGGGGACACCCAACAATTCGCACATGTTGTTGCTCCATGTCATGTTGCGAATATCGAACAACATGGTGCGGCTGGCATTGCTTGCATCGGTGGCGAATGCTGACCCGTTCGTGAGTTTCCACACCAACCACGTGTCAATCGTTCCGATGCGTAGATGGGGTTCTGGCGGTGCGTCATTGTTGCGGAGTAGCCATGCGGCCTTGGTGCCAGAGAAGTACGGGTCGAGTACGAGGCCTGTGGTGTGTCGCACCACATCAAGATGTGGGAGAAGTGATTCACATACCGATGCGGTGCGGCGGTCTTGCCACACGATTGCGGGTGCAATAGGTGTGCTGGTGCGAGCATCCCACGCAACGACAGTTTCGCGTTGGTTGGTGATGCCGATTGCGGCAACCGGCTGAGTCAGTTGCGACACCACCTCTGCCATGGTCGCAACAATGGCGGTCCAAATTTCTTCTGCATCGTGTTCGACCCAACCTGGTTGAGGAAAGTACTGGGTGAATTCGCGATACGACGAAAACGAAGGTGTTCCATCGTCAAAGACTGCGCGAGTACGAACACCTGTGGTGCCGGCGTCAAGTGCGAGAACAACTGTCATGACGGCGTTCCAGATGCTCGAGCAATGAGATGAATAAGTTGCGACTGGATACCTGGTTGACACGCGAGAACCTGAGATGGCGTGACGGGTTGACCAGTGAAGTCGGTGACCATCGCGCCTGCTTCGATGGCGATGATTTGTCCGGCAACCAAATCCCATGAATGAAGATGTTCTTCAAAGTACGCGTCGTATCGACCACACGCCACAAAACACAAATCGATTGCGGCTGCACCGAATCGACGAATGTCGCGAATTTCGGTCACCATGTTGGCAACACGTTGAGCGTGGGCAATGCGTTCGTGAATTCGATAACTAAAACCAGTACACACCAATGCATCGGATAATTCCGAATTACTGCGAACTGAGATGGGTGCACCGTTGAGGGTTGCCCCTTCGTCGCGTGCGGCCGTGAACATTTCACCAAGTGCTGGTGCATAGACAGCGCCAGCAATGGGGCCAGTCTGGTCACATGCACCGATGGAGACTGCCCACATGGGAATGTCGAAATAGAAATTTGACGTTCCATCAATGGGGTCGATGTGCCATGTAATTCCTGATGTGCCAGACGTGTTGGCGCCCTCTTCTCCGATAATGGAGTCGTGTGGGCGTTGCGCCGCGAGTCCTTCGGTAATCATTTTTTCGCTGGCGGTGTCATACATGGTGACCATGTCCGTCGGTGATGATTTTGTGGTTGCCGAGATGGCGCCGCTCTTTCGTCCATGTAACGCCATGTCACCTGCGGCACGCGCCAACTGTTCGGCGAGTGCGCGCAGTTCACCAGCGTGAGTCATCGACTTCCTCGGTCGGCGAGTTCACGCCATTCACCCAACGCACGAAGAACTAGCACTGCCACAATTGCAGTGCCGCCAGCGCTGATGACTGATCCGAGAAACATTCCGATTCCAAGCGGCAGTCCGCAGTTACCATCGCATTGCACATCGACAAGTGCATAACCAATCAGTCCGCCGGCAAGTCCGCCAACGAGGATTGAGATGAAGGCCATAATTCGTGCACCCGTGGACGGAAGTGCTGAGAGTGATTGTGAGGGATCGGACACGACCCCATCGTAGGCGCATCAGTTCGGTGCTGGACTAGCGTTCTCGGCGGTGGCGATGGTTCGGTCAATAGTGCACGTCGACATGAACGCGTTTTATGTGTCGGTTGAATTGCGTCGTCATCCCGAACTGCGAGGTCGTCCTGTGGTGGTGGGTGGCACAGGAGGGCGCGGTGTGGTTTCGGCAGCATCGTATGAGGCTCGGCAATTCGGAGTGTCCTCTGCCATGTCGTCTGCGGTTGCACGCAAATTGTGTCCAGATGCAGTGTTTTTGCACCCCGACATGGGGCATTACCTTGAGGTCAGCGCGCAATTGCGCACCATCTTTGAATCGTTCACGCCACTCGTGGAACAAATTTCTGTCGACGAAGCATTCATGGATGTCACGGGTGCGCGAACACTGATTGGTGACGCCCAAGAAGTCGCACGTCTGCTTCGACAACGAGTCATGGACCACATGCAGTTGCCGTGCACTGTGGGAATTGCACCGAATAAATTCATCGCCAAGATGGCATCTGAGCATGCGAAGCCTCGCGCACGACCCGACGGCATAGACCCTGGATATGGAATTTTTGAAGTACTTCCTGGTGAGGAATTGGGTTTTCTCCATCCGCTATCCGTCAGCAGTTTGTGGGGTGTTGGGCCCAAGACCTTGGCACGTCTCACCACATTGGGTATTCACACCATTGGCGACTTGGCTCAGTTGGACGAAGCAGTGTTGTGCGCAGCCGTCGGCGATGCGCATGGTCGTCACTTATCGGCGTTGTCTCACGGGGTGGATGATCGTGATGTAGAGCCGGTACGTACTGCGAAGTCAATTGGTCATGAGGAAACGTTCTTGCGAGATATTCGCGACATCAACGAGCTGCATCAACACCTTGTTCGTCTGTGCGATGCGGTTGCGCGACGTACGCGAGAAGCGGGCGTAGCTGCTGGAACGGTCATGCTGAAAGTGAAGTTCGCGTCGTTCGAGTCGGTCACACGTTCAACCACGCCAGATGTTGCTCTTACCACGGGGCCATCAATGGTGGCTGCGTTGGAACCATTACTGGCCTCTCTGGATATCTCACAAGGGGTGCGGCTTCTCGGAGTACATGCGCAGAAGCTGGGCGAGGAAACTGGCGCTGCCCTCACATTGTTCGACATGGGGGGCGATGCATCGGTGGCAGACATTGAGGAACAGTGGCTCCCTGCTACTCGAGCAGTTGATTCCATCGTTCAGAAATTTGGCGATGGTGTCATTGGGCCTGCCAGCACGTTTCAGGGGCATCGACCGGGGGAAAATCGCTTCGGAGTGCCCGACGCGCCGAAGTAAACGCGCCCTACATGTGACGGTGGGAGAAAAAACACACTCGTCTGAATTGTGTTCGGCTGTGCGGGGTGCGACAATCAAGGCGTGCCATTGTCTGACGACGAACAAAGAATCCTGCGGGAAATAGAGGACCAACTCAAGACAGACGAGAAGTTTGCATCTGCGGTCTCATCGTCTGGGTTGTACAAGCATTCAGCACGACGCGTGTGGTGGTCGTTGGTGTGCATGGTGGTGTGTTTGGTGGCCATAGTGGTCACTCTCCAAATTCATTACATGCTTGCTTTTGTTGGGTTCATTGGCATGCTCGGTTGTGCGTTGAATATCGAGCGTCAGCTTCGTCTGATTGGTCGTGCTGGGGTTCAAGATCTTGCTCAGAAAATGCCCAAACCGCGGGTGCGGTTTCCAAGGGACTAGTTCTCATCATGGCGGGCGATTCATCTTTTCTTCGCCCAGCGATAGTGGTCGCCGTTCTTCGACATCCTTCGTTGTGGGTCACTGCGGTGCGTCAGGTATTTCGTCTTGCGCCACAGGGTTGGTGGCGGCGAGCTCCGTTCTTGCCGGTGCCGCGGGCTGAGTACATGGAGTTTCGATTGGTGACTCAATACGGCGGAACTTTGTCATCGGCCAGTAACTCGATTCGTGCCGTTGATGTGGTGGACTATCTCTCGTGGTGCAAACAGTGGGACAAGCAGGCATGAATCTCGGTACATGCGTTCATGTCGTGTCTCGGCGGGGCCGGGTTAGATAACCATGCGGAGCGCGCTCGTACTCAATGCAACGTACGAACCGCTCAGTGTTGTGTCGGCTCGGCGAGCAATCTGTCTAGTGCTCCTCGACAAGGCTGACATTGTTGCCGACGACGGAACTCACGTTCATTCCGAACGAATGTCGATGGCGTCGCCAATAGTTATTCGATTGCGCTATGTGGTCAAGGTTCCGTATCACCGCCACACGGCCATGTCGCGTCGCGCAGTTTTTGCGCGCGACAACCATAAGTGTGGATATTGCGGTAACCATGCGGACAGTATTGACCATGTGCTTCCGCGATCGCGCGGTGGCAAGAATGTGTGGGAGAACGTGATTGCGGCCTGTCGAGCATGCAATTTGCGCAAACGCGATCGAACTCCTGAAGAAGCCGGAATGAAATTATCCGCTCCGCCGCGCGCACCGCGTGAGTTGTCATGGATTGTGTATTCCGTGCCACGGGTTCCCGAAGAGTGGAAGCCGTTCTTGGCAGAAGCCAGCTAGACCGACCAAAGTGGTGTCATGAATCCAGATGACTCCCTGCATTGGCGACGTCATCATTGGCGCGGTGGCGCTGCCGATTTCCACGCACATGATTTGCCTGTGGAGCGTGCTTTGTGGTGGTGCGATGTTGATTCACCGGCGCTGATTGTGGGGTCATCTCAATCCGTAGACATGGTGTCAGATGCGTGCGCAACCGAGCAGGGGTTCGATGTGGTGCGCCGGCGCAGCGGTGGGGGAATGGTGTTTGTGCACCCCAGCGATTCGGTGTGGTTCGATATCACCATCACGCGTAATGATCCGTTGTGGGCCGATGATGTCTCAACATCAATGTTGTGGTTGGGCGATGTATGCGTGTCTGCATTGTCGCCATGGGTGCAGTCAGAGGTGTGGACTGATCGGTTCAACGCAGGAGAATTCGGTAAAGACATTTGCTTTGCAAGCGCTGCGCCCGGTGAGGTATTCGTTGATGGCATGAAACTTGTTGGCATCAGTCAACGACGCACTCGTGAGGGCGCACGCTTTCAATGTGTGCTGTATCGCGAATGGAATCCGCACACATGGGCGCCGTGTATTCGTGATGTTCGTGTTGCCGATGCAGCTGCACACATTGGTGTCCACACAGTGACAGCCAGTGCGCTCGACATTGTCGAGGCAGTATTCGCTGCACTGCCTCAGAAGTAGTTCATCACTCCACGTAATTGGGCGTAGTCGGTCATTGGGCGTGGTTCCACACCGCGTTGTTGTCATCACCTCATGGCGCTTCACCCGATGTGTGTTGTCGTTCCTCCGTGCCGCTTTTTGTCGTTCCTCCGTGCCGCTTTTAGTGGCGCCCGTGTGCCCCACGACGGGGTCTTGTGGGGGTAAGTGGGGGGTGTGGTGGAGAAAAGTGGGGGAAAATGGTTGACATAGGGGGAAAGTGGGGAATAGAGTAGCCAGCGAGTTGGAGGCGGAGTACTCCTCTCGGGAGGCGGAGACGTGTTCGTAGGAGTGCATGAGCGACAGCTCGACCCAAAGGGTCGACTTGCGTTGCCTGCTGCCTTTCGTCCCCGTCTTGAACCACGCTGTTACCTCTCTTTCGGTCGCGACAAGTGCATCGACGTCATGACCGCCGAAGCGTTCGAACGTGAAGCAGCCGACATTTTGGACAAGGTGCGTCGTGGTGAATTGGAACGCAGTGAGTCCCGCGCGTTGGCTGTCAGCACCGTGGAAGCCACGATTGATGCGCAGGGCCGAATCACCCTCGATGAAAAGTTGCGTGACTATGCCGGCATTTCGTTGGGAGCCAAAGTCACCGTGGCCGGCTCGTTCGACAGAGTCGAAATTTGGGAACCCGATCGTCATGAGCGCAACATCGGTGCAGGCACCGAAATGATCGCTGGAGCAGGCGCGTGATCGTCAATGCTCGTTCTTTCGTATCAATCAACCAGAGGCCGACGGTCTCTGGCAGTCTCCCGGATGGCACGGTGGTTAGCTCCAACTCCGCCCGCTGCCATCGCGCGCGTACCGGGGATAAATCCGGACGGCATTTGCT
>VFQT010000472.1_pt1 | contig 58917 bp, 53 predicted proteins | sample 3512381 | NCBI WGS metagenome assembly VFQT01 (sample SAMN10412376, study PRJNA504923) | tailings metagenome | isolation source: Relicate 2 Philex TSF3 active mining site | place: Philippines: Tuba, Benguet | collected 2017-08-29
TAGAGCACTTCCTTGGTAAGGAAGAGGTCGTGAGTTCAATTCTCATCAACGGCTCAAGTATTTGAAGAATTTAGTAAATATAAATTGTCAACACAACCTAAAAACCGATAAAAATGTCAAAAGAGACCTTTAAGCGGGACAAACCCCACGTTAACGTAGGTACCATTGGGCACATCGACCATGGTAAGACTACCCTGACTGCTGCCATTACTACTATTTTGGCTGCAAAAGGTATGGCGCAGGCCAAGAAGTACGATGAAATCGATGCTGCCCCTGAAGAAAAGGAGCGTGGTATCACCATCAACACAGCACACGTTGAGTACCAGACTGACAACCGTCACTACGCACACGTGGATTGCCCTGGTCACGCTGACTATGTAAAGAATATGATTACGGGTGCCGCCCAGATGGACGGTGCTATTCTTGTTGTGGCTGCAACGGATGGTCCGATGCCTCAAACTAAAGAACACATCCTGCTTGCTCGTCAGGTAGGTGTACCTAAGATTGTAGTATTCATGAACAAGGTTGACCTTGTTGATGATCCAGAATTGCTTGACCTGGTTGAAATGGAAATCCGCGACCTTTTGACTTTCTACGGTTTTGATGGTGCCAATACACCAATTATCAAAGGTTCTGCAATCAAAGCCCTTGAGGGTGATGCTGCTGCTGTAAAGCAAGTAGATGAGTTGATGGCTGCTGTTGATTCTTACATTCCATTGCCTCCTCGTCCAGTTGATCAGCCCTTCCTGATGTCTGTAGAGGACGTTTTCTCTATCACAGGTCGTGGTACAGTTGCTACAGGACGTATCGAGCGTGGTCGTATTAAAGTGGGTGAATCAGTTGAGATCGTTGGTTTGACTCCTGATCCGCTTACTTCAACAGTGACTGGTGTTGAGATGTTCCGCAAAATCCTTGATGAGGGTGAGGCTGGAGACAACGCTGGATTATTGCTACGTGGTATTGAAAAAACACAGATCCGTCGCGGTCAGGTTATCGTGAAGCCCGGATCAATCACTCCGCATACTGAATTCAAAGCTGAGGTATACGTATTAAGCAAAGAAGAAGGTGGACGTCATACTCCATTCTTCCAAAAGTATCGTCCACAGTTTTACTTCCGTACAACGGACGTAACTGGTGAAGTTGAATTGGCTGCTGGAACTGAGATGGTGATGCCTGGTGATAACACCAACCTTACTGTTAAGTTGATTCAGCCTATTGCGATGGAAAAAGGTCTTAAGTTCGCTATCCGTGAGGGTGGACGTACAGTAGGTGCCGGACAGGTTACCGAGATCCTGAAGTAATCGCTTATATTTGTATTCTCAAAAGTCATTGGTTGTCAGGATATTTCCGAACAGCCGGTGACTTTTGATTCTTACGGGCATAGTTCAATGGTAGAATAGCGGTCTCCAAAACCGTTGATGGGAGTTCGAGTCTCTCTGCCCGTGCAAAACAAAACGTATGAATAAGATAACCGCCTACGTGAAAGACAGTTTTCGCGAACTGACTGAAAAAGTTACCTGGCCTACCTGGATGCAATTGCAGCAATCAACAATGATTGTGTTAGCGGCCACATTGGTGATTACGCTCATTGTGTTGGTAATGGATTTTGCAACAGGTAATGGATTGCGTTTTATCTATAAACAATTATTCTAATGGAAGCTGTTACAAATACAACTACTACATCGCAGGCTGAAACCAAGTGGTACGTGCTGCGTGTAATAAGTGGAAAAGAAAAAAAGGTCAAAGAATACCTTGATAAGGAAATCAGTCGCGGCGGTTGGAGTGAACTGGTAAAGCAAGTTTTTCTTCCCGTTGAAAAGGTATATAAAGTTGCCGCAGGAAAAAAAGTTATGCGCGAACGCAATTATTATCCTGGTTATGTAATGATCGAGATTCTAGAGGGAAAATTAAGTGATGATCTGCGGGATGTAATAAAAAATACCACTAACGTGATTCATTTCCTGGGGAAAGACAATCCGATTGCATTGCGCAAAGCGGAGGTTAATAAGATGTTGGGTAAAATGGATGAGATGAGCGAAGCGGGTGGTATCAGTATGATGGAACCTTACATTGTAGGAGAAACCATAAAGATCATCGAAGGGCCATTCAATGATTTCAACGGTATCATTGAAGAGGTTAATGATGAAAAGAAAAAGCTAAAGGTTACAGTTAAGATATTTGGTCGTGCTACGCCTGTCGAATTAAGTTATATGCAGGTGGAAAAGCTAAGCTAATGTTCGTCCTAAATCAGTAAAAGCCTCCCGCGGGAGGCTTTTTTATTGCTTGAATTTCAAAGCGATAGGGGACTTAAAAAAAACCAAAATATTGTATTGTAAATCCACTGCGTCTGCCTAACTTTGCCGCCCCAATTAGTTCTTTCTACGAGGAATTTGGGAGTGCCTGTAAGGGCACGCTTGAACCAATAAATTGTAAGACATGGCAAAAGAAGTATCCGGCTTTGTAAAGCTGCAGTGCAAGGGTGGCCAAGCCAACCCCGCACCTCCCATCGGACCTGCATTAGGTTCAAAGGGAATCAACATCATGGAGTTCTGTAAGCAATTCAATGCTAGAACCCAGGACAAACAAGGGAAAGTACTCCCCGTTCTCATCACTGTTTATTCAGACAAGAGTTTTGATTTTGTAATCAAAACACCTCCCGCTGCCGTACAGTTGATGGAAGCTGCTAAAATCCAAAAAGGTTCCAAGGAAAGCAACCGTTCAAAGGTTGGAAAAGTTTCCTGGGATCAGATTAAGGTTATTGCAGAGGACAAAATGCCCGACTTAAACTGTTTCACAGTGGAAAGCGCCATGAAAATGGTAGCAGGAACAGCGCGCAGTATGGGTTTGAATGTGGATGGAAAAGCCCCCTGGGAAAATTAATTGTCAATCAAAAGAACTGAATCATGGCATTTGTAAGTAAAAAAAGAAAAGTGGCTGACACAAAGGTGGACGCCAATAAATCATACTCCCTCAAGGAGGCTTCTTCACTGGTTAAGCAAATCACTACTTGTAAGTTCGACGCTTCTGTTGATTTACACATCCGACTGGGTGTAGATCCAAAGAAGGCTGACCAAGCTATTCGCGGAACTGTTACACTTCCTCATGGAACTGGTAAAACCAAGCGTGTATTAGTATTATGTACACCCGATAAAGAAGCGGCTGCTAAAGATGCAGGGGCTGACTATGTAGGATTGGATGAGTTTGTAACTAAAATTGAAGGCGGTTGGGTAGACATTGATGTGATTATTGCTACGCCAAGTGTCATGCCCAAAATTGGTAAGCTTGGTAAAGTGTTAGGTCCTCGTAACCTGATGCCAAACCCTAAGACGGGTACTGTTACCAATGATGTAGCGGCTGCTATCAATGATGTGAAAGGTGGTAAAATTGCATTTAAAGTAGATAAAGTAGGTATCGTACACGCTTCCATTGGACGTGTGAGTTTTGCTCCTGAGAAAATTGCAGAGAACAGCCAAGAGTTGCTCAATGCAATTATCAAAGCAAAGCCTTCTTCCGCAAAGGGAACCTACCTAAAGGGTATCAGTATGGCCTCTTCCATGAGTCCTGGTATCGCTATCGACACCAAAGCATTTATCAACTGATCCTCTTAAACCTAATTACCACAGTCTAATTTCAATACAATGACTAAAGAGCAAAAAAACGAAGTGATCGAAGTGCTGAAGGGAAAATTCTCTCAGTACAACAACTTCTATGTAACCGATACAGAATCCTTAACTGTTGAACAAGTGGGCAAATTGCGTCGTGCTTGTTTCAGTAAGAACGTGGAGATGAAAGTAGCTAAGAACACCTTGATCAAAAAAGCACTTGAATCTTTAGACAACGAGCGTTATGCAGGCATGTACGATTCATTGCATCGTGTAACTGCATTACTGTTCTCAGAAAATCCAAAAGAGCCAGCTTTGATCATTTCTTCTTTCCGCAAGGAAAGTAATGGTGATAAGCCCGTGTTGAAAGCGGCTTTCATCAATGGAGATGTTTACAGTGGCGACAATCAATTGGTGGCACTTACTAAGATCAAGACCAAGAACGAATTGATCGGCGAAGTGATCGGATTGTTGCAATCTCCTGCCAAGCGTGTATTGGCTGGATTATTGCAGCATCACGAGAAGCAAGCTGCTGCTGCCGAGTAAGGTATTTTTTCGTCCAGTGACGAACTAAATAAATACCCAGGCCTGAGGGTGTTTCATTACGAAACGAACAAAGGCAAATTTTTTTAAACCTGCCGTTGGAGCTACTGAGCAGTGAAAACGGTAAAAATTGAAACAAAATGGCTGATGTAAAAGCACTCGCGGAAAGCCTAGTAGCTTTGACCGTGAAAGAAGTACAGGAACTCGCAGATGTCCTGAAAAATGATTACGGAATTGAACCCGCTGCTGCTGCAGTAGTTGTAGCAGGTGGTGGTGACGGTGGTGGTGCAGCTGCTGCTGAAGAGAAGACTGCCTTCAACGTTATCTTGAAGAATGGCGGAGCTTCTAAATTGAATGTTGTTAAAATCGTGAAAGACCTTACTGGACTTGGCTTGAAAGAAGCGAAGGACATGGTAGACGGTGCTCCGAAAACTGTAAAAGAAAATGTTTCTAAAGCTGAGGCAGAAGAAATTGCTGCTAAGTTGAAAGAAGCTGGTGCTGAAGTAGAGATCGCTTAAGATCTTTCCACCACGATATAAAAAAGCCCTCCGTATTTCGGAGGGCTTTTTTATTTACTGTTGACGGTTGAATCAAAACTCAGGTAAGGGAGCAGGCGTTCAAGTTTGTTTCTTTCAATTGCCCATATGGATTCCAGTTGCTCGATATTTTTATAGGTGCCATGCGCTTGACGATATCGTATAATTAATTTGGCATTACTCCAGCCAATGTAGGGGTGCATGGCTAAGGTTTTTTGGTCTGCCAAATTCACTGCTATTTTTTTTAGGCTGTCCTTTACGATTTCTATTTTGGGGCTAATTTTTTCAAATGTGGAGTCAGAAATTCCATAGACTTCTTTTAGCTGCGCAACCGTGTAGAACCCCCCCAGCTTTTTTCTGTATTTGATTATTCTGGCCGACAAGATTGGACCGATACCAGGTAGCATTTCCAGCGCCATGGAATCTGCCGCATTCAGGTTAACACGCCTATTCTCCTTTTTTATCATTGGCCTTTGTTTCCGTTCTTTCCAAGTCTCTTTCCAGGGTGATGTATGATTAGAGTAGGGGGTATCTATTTCTGGCTGACTTGCTCTATTATTTATTGAGGAGTGCGTGCTTATACTATTGACATTCAACAATATATAATCATTTCTTTTCAAATTAGAATCTGGGTATTTATATAGAAACCGGGGGATTAAATTATAAATCACCAGGCCGAAAAGCAATAATAAAAGGCCCCTTCTATTTTTTTTTGAAAGGCCAATAAAAAACGTCGCCTGCTTTTTAGTTTGGTGGATCATGAGCTAAGTTTAAGCCCTCTTTTTTTTAAGAAAAGGGGAAGTTTTTCAATTTTGGCCGGATTTTTGTGGGAACAAATTTTGGACATCCGTTTCCAATCCCTACCTTTGCAATCCTTTATTTTGGCCAAACTTATTTTCGACATTGTAGACCATTCGTAAGTGATTCATTCACAGCGATTTTTGTAAAAAAAAGTACGAAGATCGCCGAGTGTTCTCTTTGTCCGAACGTAGAAAAAAACCGGTTAAGCGTATGTCTTCTACAAAAAACAATGCAAGAATTGACTTTGGTAAGATCAAACACCTTGCAGAGACTCCGGACCTTCTTGAAGTCCAGATCCAATCCTTCAAAGAATTTTTCCAATTAGAAACTACGCCTGATAAGCGTAACATCGAAGGATTATTCCGAGTGTTTAAAGACAATTTCCCTATTACGGATACAAGAAACATATTCGTATTAGAGTTTTTGGATTATTTTATTGATCCTCCCCGCTATACTATCGAAGAGTGTATGGAGCGAGGTCTTACTTATGCTTTACCGCTTAAGGCAAAACTTCGTTTGAGCTGTAATGACGAGGAGCACGTCGATTTCCAAACTATTGTGCAAGACGTGTTCTTGGGTAATATTCCCTACATGACGCCTCGTGGTACATTCGTGATCAACGGAGCAGAGCGTGTAGTGGTTTCTCAGTTACATCGTTCTCCGGGTGTGTTCTTTGGACAGTCCGTACACCCCAATGGTACAAAGATTTACTCCGCCCGTGTCATTCCTTTCAAAGGGGCATGGATGGAGTTTGCGACTGATATCAACAATGTGATGTATGCGTACATCGATCGTAAGAAAAAATTCCCGGTAACCACCTTGTTACGTTCTATCGGATATGAAACCGATAAGGATATTCTGGAGTTGTTCGGAATGGCTGATGAAGTAAAAGCAGATAAAAAAACATTGTCAAAACATATTGGCAAACGTTTAGCTGCTCGCGTACTTCGCACTTGGGTTGAAGATTTTGTAGATGAAGATACCGGTGAAGTAGTTTCCATCGAGCGCAATGAAATTGTAATGGAGCGTGATACTCTTCTTGATGAGGCCGCTGTAGAAACAATTACATCCCTTGAGGTAAATAGTGTATTTATCCAACGTGAAGACGTTGGAGGTGATTATGCAATCATCTACAATACTTTGAACAAGGATACTTCTAACAGTGAATTAGAAGCTGTACAATTCATTTATCGCCAATTGCGCGGAGCTGATGCACCCGATAACGAAACAGCACGTGGCATTATCGATAAGTTATTCTTCAGTGATAAGCGTTATGATTTAGGTGAAGTAGGACGTTACAAAATCAACCGTAAGTTGAATGTAAATCTCCCTCTTGAAAAGAAGACGCTAACTAAGGATGATATCATTTTGATCATCAAATATCTTGTTAAGCTTACTAATGGTAAAGCAGAGATTGATGATATTGATCACTTAAGCAATCGTCGTGTACGTACAGTGGGAGAACAATTGTATGCACAATTTGGCGTGGGTCTGGCTCGTATGGCACGTACCATACGCGAGCGAATGAACGTAAGAGATAATGAGGTGTTCACTCCTGTTGATTTGATCAACGCTCGTACACTTTCATCTGTTATCAATTCCTTTTTTGGAACTTCTCAGCTCTCTCAATTCCTCGATCAAACTAATCCGCTCTCTGAGATTACGCACAAGCGTCGTATTTCTGCGCTCGGTCCCGGTGGATTGAGTCGTGAGCGTGCAGGATTTGAGGTGCGTGACGTTCACTATTCTCACTATGGCCGTCTTTGTACTATTGAAACGCCAGAAGGTCCAAACATTGGTCTGATCTCTACGCTTTGTGTTCACGCGAAGATCAATCCTATGGGCTTTATCGAAACTCCTTACAGAAAGGTTGCAGAAGGTAAAGTAAATATGAAGGAATTGGCCTTCTTAAGCGCAGAAGAGGAAGATCAGGCAAAAATTGCCCAGGCTAATACCTCATTGGATGAAAAAGGAAATGTGGTTGAGGATAAAGTAGTGAGTCGTGAAACAGGCGATTTCCCAATTCTTGATAAGAGTGAAGTTGAGTATATGGACGTGGCGCCCAACCAAATTGTTGGTTTGAGTGCCTCTCTGATTCCCTTCTTGGAGCATGATGACGCAAACCGTGCCCTAATGGGATCAAACATGCAACGCCAGGCAGTTCCGCTTCTTCGTCCTGATGTACCTGTTGTAGGTACTGGCTTTGAAGGAAAGGCTGCCCGTGATGCAAGAATTCAAATTCATGCAGAAGGAAATGGTGTAATTGAGTTTGTAGATGCCAATGAAATTCACGTTCGTTATGAGCGTGATGCGAGCGAAAAATTAGTAAGCTTTGAGGATGATTTAAGAGTATACAAGCTCACAAAATTCATTAAGACTAACCAAGAGACTTGTATTAATCTTCGTCCTGCTGTTAAGAAAGGACAAAAGATTAAGAAGGGAGATTTTCTAACCGAGGGATACGCTACACAAAATGGTGAATTGGCGCTTGGTAAGAATTTAAAAGTTGCCTTCATGCCTTGGAAAGGTTACAACTTCGAGGATGCCATTGTGATCAGTGAGCGCGTAGTGAAGGAAGATCTATTCACTTCTGTTCATATTTCTGAGTATGAATTGGAAGTGCGTGATACGAAGTTGGGTGAGGAGGAGTTGACTCCAGATATTCCAAACGTTTCGGAAGAAGCAACCAAAGATTTGGATGAAAATGGAATCATTCGTATTGGAGCTCAAGTAAAAGAAGGTGATATTCTCATTGGTAAAATCACGCCAAAAGGGGAAAGCGATCCAACGCCCGAAGAAAAATTATTGCGCGCCATCTTCGGTGATAAAGCTGGTGATGCCAAAGATGCTTCCCTCAAAGCTCCGAATGGGGTAGAAGGGGTTGTGATTGGTAAAAAGCTCTTCCAGCGTGCTAAAAAGGATAAGAATGCAAAAGTGCGTGAGAAAGCTGCGCTTGAGAAATTAGAGAAGCAACACGAGAAAAATGAAAATGATCTCAAAGAAGTCTTGCTTGAAAAATTAGGCGCGCTATTAAAAGATTACTCTTCCGCAGGCGTAAGCAACAATTTTGGAGAAATTCAAATTCCAAAAGGGTCTAAATTCTCTGATAAGAGTTTGCGTGTGCTTGACTATGCTAACGTAAATCCGTTGGGATGGACTGGCGATAAGAAAACGGATGACCGTATCAACACCTTGTTGCACAACTATAGCATTAAGTTCAATGAGGAACTTGGACGCTATAAGCGCGAGAAATTCAATATCAGTATAGGTGACGAATTACCAGCTGGTGTACTGAAGCTTGCAAAGGTTTATCTGGCTGTTAAGCGTAAGCTGAAGGTGGGAGATAAAATGGCGGGTCGTCACGGTAACAAAGGAATTGTGGCCAAGATTGTTCGTCAGGAGGATATGCCATTCCTCGAGGATGGTACGCCTGTTGATATTGTACTTAATCCACTTGGGGTACCTAGCCGTATGAACCTTGGTCAGATCTATGAGACCATCCTTGGTTGGACTGGAGAGAAGTTGGGTCTCAAATTTGCGACACCCATCTTTGATGGTGCTACCGTTGAAGAAATTGGTTCATACTGTCAACAAGCGGGTATTCCAATGTTTGGACATACTTACCTCTATGATGGAGAAACGGGAGAGCGTTTTGACCAGAAGGCAACTGTCGGTATTATCTACATGATCAAGTTGCACCACATGGTTGATGATAAGATGCATGCCCGCTCAATCGGGCCATACAGCCTTATCACGCAACAGCCATTGGGTGGTAAAGCACAGTTTGGAGGACAACGTTTTGGTGAGATGGAGGTATGGGCATTGGAAGCTTACGGAGCCTCTAATATTCTGCAAGAATTACTCACGATCAAGAGTGACGATATCATTGGAAGGGCAAAAACATACGAAGCACTGGTTAAGGGTGACAATGTTCCCCGTGCCGGAGTTCCAGAGTCCTTCAATGTATTAGTGCATGAATTACGAGGTCTTGGACTTGACTTGCAGTTTGATTGATCCTTAACCATCATTTGATAACTAATTAACCGATCTATTGATCATGGCTATAAAAAAAGAAAACCGTCCGAAATCTGCCTTCTCCAAGATCACTATTGGTCTTGCTTCACCAGATAATATTCTGGAGAGAAGCTTTGGTGAAATTCTAAAGCCGGAGACTATCAACTACCGCACGTACAAACCAGAGCGTGATGGTCTTTTCTGTGAGCGCATTTTTGGTCCTGTAAAGGATTATGAGTGTGCTTGTGGAAAATACAAGCGTATTCGTTACAAGGGTATTGTATGTGATCGTTGTGGTGTGGAGGTAACTGAGAAAAAAGTTCGTCGTGAAAGAATGGGACATATCAAGTTGGTTGTTCCAGTTGTTCACATTTGGTATTTTAAATCACTTCCAAATAAAATCGGATACCTTTTAGGGATGAGCTCTAAGAAATTAGAGTCTATTGTTTATTACGAACGTTATGTTGTAATTCAGCCTGGTATTCGCGAGGAAAAGGGGCAGCGTATTGCTGATCTATTAACTGAAGAAGAATATCTGGATATTCTGGAAACACTTCCTAAGGAGAACCAGTACCTTCCTGATGATGATCCTCAAAAGTTCATCGCTAAGATGGGTGCAGAGGCGGTGCAAGATTTACTGGCACGTATCGACCTGGATCAACTTTCCTTTGATTTACGTAATGCAGCTGCGAATGAAACTTCTCAACAGCGCAAGGCAGACGCCTTGAAGCGTCTCAGCGTTGTTGAAGCATTCCGTGATGCAAATCAGCGTATCACTAATCGCCCAGAGTGGATGGTAATGCAGTATGTTCCAGTAATTCCTCCAGAGCTTCGTCCATTGGTTCCATTGGATGGAGGTCGTTTTGCTTCCTCTGATTTGAATGATTTATATCGTCGTGTAATTATTCGCAATAACCGTCTCAAGCGTTTGTTGGAGATCAAAGCACCAGAAGTAATCCTTCGTAATGAAAAACGAATGTTACAGGAGGCTGTTGATTCTTTGTTTGATAACAGCCGTAAGTCTAATGCTGTGAAGGCAGAGGGTGGACGTGCGTTGAAATCCTTGAGTGATGTACTTAAAGGAAAGCAAGGACGTTTCCGTCAGAATCTTTTGGGTAAACGTGTGGATTACTCAGGCCGTTCCGTAATTGTAGTGGGTCCTGAATTAAAGTTGCACGAGTGTGGACTTCCAAAAGATATGGCAGCAGAGTTATTCAAGCCATTTATCATTCGTAAGTTAATTGAAAGAGGAATTGTAAAAACGGTTAAATCTGCTCGTAAGCTAGTTGATAAAAAAGAAGCCGTTATTTGGGATATACTTGAAAATATTTTGAAAGGGCATCCGGTTATGTTGAACCGTGCCCCCACGCTGCACCGTCTTTCTATTCAAGCATTTCAACCTAAATTGATTGAAGGAAAGGCTATTCAATTGCACCCGCTGGTAACCTCAGCTTTTAATGCTGACTTTGATGGTGACCAGATGGCGGTACACGTTCCTTTAAGTCATGCAGCTATTTTGGAGGCACAGTTGTTGATGCTGGCTTCTCATAATATCCTTAACCCACAGAATGGTACGCCAATCACACTTCCTTCACAGGACATGGTGTTAGGTTTATACTATATCACAAAAGGAAAGCGTACCACCGATAAAGAAAAGATGAAAGGGGAGGGTAAGTCTTTTTACTCTAGTGAAGAGGTTATCATTGCTTATAACGAAGGAAAAATTGACTTGCATGCCTGGATCAAGGTTAAGGCTAATGTTCGTAATGAAAATGGTCAACTAGAAAATAAACTGATCGAAACAACTGTGGGACGTGTATTGTTTAACCAGCATGTTCCAACTGAAGTTGGTTTTGTGAATGCGTTATTGACTAAGAAAAATCTGCGTGAGATCATTGGGGATATCATCACTATTACCAATGTTCCTAAAACTGCCAAGTTCCTGGACGATATCAAGCAACTTGGATTCCGCACAGCCTTTAAAGGAGGTCTTTCTTTCAACATTAATGATTTGATCATTCCTGATGTGAAGGAAGAATTACTGGAGAATGCTAAGAATGAGGTGGAGGAAGTTTGGGAGAGTTACAATATGGGTCTTATCACCAATAATGAGCGTTATAACCAGATTGTAGACATTTGGAGCCGTGTTGATACACGTATAACTGAAACGTTGATTAAAGAGTTGAGCAGCGATAAGCAAGGCTTCAACTCGGTATATATGATGTTGGATTCCGGAGCCCGTGGTTCCAAGCAGCAGATCAAACAGCTGGCTGGTATCCGCGGATTGATGGCAAAGCCACGTAAATCCGGTTCAACAGGTAGTGAGATCATTGAAAATCCGATTCTTTCCAACTTCAAAGGTGGATTGAACGTATTGGATTACTTCATCTCCACACACGGTGCTCGTAAAGGTCTTGCCGATACAGCCCTTAAAACAGCGGATGCGGGTTATCTGACTCGTCGTCTGGTGGATGTGGCCCAGGATGTGGTAATTACTGAAGAGGATTGTGGTACCCTTCGTGGTATTGCAACTACGGCCTTGAAGGACAATGAGGATATCATTGAGCCATTGAGTGATCGTATTGAGGGACGTACTTCTCTTCACAATGTATATGATCCTGTTTCTGAAAAATTAATTGTTGCTGCTGGTGAGCAAATCACGGAGCAGTTGGCAAAACAAATTGAGGATGCCGGTGTCGAGACCGTAGAAATTCGCTCTGTACTGACTTGCGAAAGCAAGCGTGGTGTTTGTGTGAAGTGTTATGGACGAAATCTTGCTTCTGGTATCACCGCACAAAAAGGTGATGCAGTAGGTATCATTGCCGCACAATCAATTGGAGAGCCTGGTACACAGTTGACCTTGCGTACCTTCCACGTGGGTGGTGTGGCTGGTTCTGCATCTGTAGAATCAACCTTGGCTGCTAAATTCGACGGTACAATCCAGTTCGACGGGCTACGTACGGTTGCTATTGCAAATAATGAAGGAGCCAAATCTCAGGTTGTAATTGGTCGTACTGGTGAGGTTCGTATTGTTGACTCGAAAGCAGATCGCCTGCTAATTACCAATAACATTCCTTATGGAGCCACCCTAAATGTAAAGGATGGTCAAAAGGTTGCTAAAGGTGATGTGATCTGTACTTGGGATCCATTCAATAACGTGATTCTTTCTGAGATCGACGGTAAGATCAAGTTTGAAAACGTAATTGATGGAGTAACCTATCGCGAGGAAGCGGATGAGCAAACTGGTCACCGTGAGAAAGTAGTAATTGAAACACGAGATAAGACCAAGATTCCATCCATTTTGGTAGAAGGAAAAGATAAGAAGTCTTATAACCTTCCTACCGGAAGTCATATTATCATAGAAGAAGGTGATGACGTAAAAGCTGGTCAGGTTATCGTTAAGATACCTCGTATTCTTGGTAAACTTCGTGATATCACCGGAGGTCTGCCTCGTGTTACCGAGTTGTTTGAAGCACGTAATCCTGGTAACCCAGCTGTTGTTGCTGAAATCGATGGGGTAGTGATCATGGGCGCTGTGAAGCGTGGTAACCGTGAAATTACCATTGAAGCAAAAGATGGTGTTCAAAAGAAATACTTAGTACCGCTTACTCGTCAGATCCTGGCGCAGGATGGCGACTTTGTAAAGGCAGGTACTGCTCTTTCTGATGGTCAGATTGCACCGTTTGATATCTTGTCGATTAAAGGTCCATTTGCTGTACAGGAGTATGTGGTGAACGAAATCCAGGAAGTTTATCGACTCCAGGGTGTTAAAATCAACGATAAGCACATCGAAGTGATTGTTCGTCAGATGATGCGTAAGGTTAACATTGTAGATCCGGGTGATACACGCTTCTTGGAAGATGATTTAGTAGACAAGTTTGAATTTGTAGAAGAGAATGATTACATCTTCGATAAAAAAGTGGTAACTGAACCAGGCGACAGCACCAAACTTCGTGCTGGACAAATTGTAAATTTGAGAGAACTACGGGAGGAGAATTCAATTCTTCGTCGTTCCGACAAGAAAGTGGTAGAGTATCGCGATGCGAAGCCTGCTACTTCGTCCCCAACGCTTTTAGGTATTACAAAAGCTTCATTGGGCGTACAAAGCTGGATTTCAGCTGCCTCGTTCCAGGAGACTACCAAAGTGCTTTCCTCTGCCGCTATCAACGGAAAAACAGACGAAATGCTCGGTCTCAAGGAAAACGTTATCACAGGTCATCCGATACCAGCCGGTACGGGCTTGCGCGAATTTGAGCGCATGATTGTAGGAAGCAAGGAGGAATACGAGTTGCTTCAGACAACCCGAGAGGCCATGGCCTTTGATGAGGAAGAATAAGATGCAAAAACACGAAGGCCGTTTCTCCAGAAGCGGCCTTTTTTTTAACTTTTAATGACTTGCAAAAAATCTCACTCCCCAGCATAATTTAAAGGGAGATACTTAACTTCAAAAAAAAATTCAATGAATAAAGGATTTATAGTTTGGAATGTGTTGCTCACTGCTGCGTTACTTTTTTTGGGCGTTCGCTATTTTAGTGGTGGAGCTAATGTCAGGTCAGCACAAGCAAGTGCTCCAGGATCTTTCAGTATGGCTTATTTTGAAATGGATTCTATTGAGGCCAATTTTGATCTTGTAAAAGAACTAAAAGAGGACTTGGCAAAGAAAGAGCAGACCATGGAACAGGAAATGCAGAAAATGGCTGGGAATGCTCAACAACGTTATAATTACTATCAACAACAGGCTAGTACTGGTTTGATGAATGAAACGCAAAGCGAAGCAGCGGGAAGAGAGTTGCGAAACCTCGAGGAGCAGATGAAAAACAGAAAGCAAGCCTTAGATGCTGAATATGGCGATTTTGTGATGCGCAGACAGAATGAAATTAAATCAAAGATTGAAGCTTTTTTGCAGGAGTATAACAAGAACCACAACTACACCTATATAGTTTCTTACGAGCAGGGACTTTTTTATTACAAAGACTCTGTGAATAATATAACAGCCGATTTGATCAAAGGGTTGAATGAGCGCTATAAGCCATCCTCGAAGTAATAGGGTATGAATGCAGATCAGTGTAATACAATTTTTAAACAGGCAATCGCTGACTATCATTTGATTGACCAGGTGGACGCACCTCTTATCAATCCTTATGCAATGGGATCCATTGAGGCATTGCTATATCATAAATGTTGGGTGGACACGGTTCAGTGGCATTTGGAGGATTTAGTAAGAGACCCTGCGATTGACCCAGTTGTTGGACTATCGTTAAAACGACGCATCGATGCTTCCAATCAACTCAGAACAGATCTGGTTGAGCAAATAGACGATTATCTGATCCAGCTTTTTAGTGTTGTTAAAATTGCTGCAAATCGTATCAATACGGAGAGCCCTGCATGGGCAATAGATCGGCTTTCTATCTTGGCGCTCAAGATTTATCACATGGAGCATGAGGTAAATAGAAAGGATGCTGCAATGGAACACCAGGAGCGTTGTAGCGCTAAATTGGCTGTTTTAATAGAGCAACGTGAGGATTTGTCCCTTTCCATCAATCAGCTTCTGGAGTCAATTCGGGGTGGTCAAATACGAATGAAAGTGTACCGACAAATGAAGATGTACAATGATGCCACGTTAAATCCCGTTTTGTATCAGCAAAAGTCATGAGCATTTCCACGGCCAACAAGTTGCTGGTGATACGCTTTTCATCAATGGGTGATGTAGCGATGACCGTTCCCGTTTTACGTACGTTGCTATTGCAACACTCTTCGTTAAAAGTGGTCATGATTTCTCAACAGGCCTACGCTCCACTTTTTGATGGGATCGAACGACTGCAGTTTATCGGAGCAGATCTAAAGGGGAAGCATCGAGGTGCAATTGGGGTATGGAGGCTATATAAAGAAGTTTATAAAATCGCAGGGACTATTTCGGTTGCTGATCTACACAATGTGTTACGTACTCAGTTGCTTTCTTTCTTCTTTAAAATAAATGGATCCAGGATTGTTTCCCTTGATAAGGGAAGAAATGAAAAACGTGCGTTGACTCGACGGAATCATAAGGTGCTAAAGCCGCTAGTTACTACATTTGAGCGCTATGCAAAGGTTTTTTCTTTACTTGGCTATGCTGTTCAACTAGAAAAAAGTGTAGTATTAAAAAAAGAAACACAGCCGGTAAACATAAAGATTGGATTTGCTCCCTTTGCAAAGCATCTTGGAAAATCGCTTCCTATTCCCATTGCAAAGCAATTTATTGCAATACTGCTCGAGTCAGTTCCTTGCCAGTTATTTCTTTTTGGAGGCGCAGGTCGGGAAGCAGCGCAATTTGCTTTATGGGAGCAAGAGTTCCCTTCCGTAAAAAATATGGCAGGTCAACTAGCACTCAGCCAGGAATTACAGATCATGGCAACACTGGACTTGATGATTACGATGGATTCCGCTAACATGCATCTTGCTTCGATAGTTAATACCCCTGTTATTTCGATCTGGGGGGCTACACACCCATTTGCGGGCTTTCTAGGATGGGGGCAGTCGATAAGTCAAGTAGTGCAATCTGATTTGTCTTGTCGACCTTGTTCAGTATTTGGTAATAAACCCTGCTTCAGAGGTGATTATGCTTGTTTACAGCAAATCCAACCGGCGCATATTGTCCAACAAGTTCGCTCCTATCTTTGTATTTCATGAAAAAGCATGCTGTTATAGTGGCAGGTGGTACAGGAGTTCGAATGGGAACTTCGCAGCCAAAGCAGTTTTTAGAGATTGCAGGGGAGCCAGTAATTGTGCATACGCTCCGTGCATTTCTAACCGCATTCGAGGATATAAAGCTAACCGTGGTGTTACCTGTAAATCACATTCAAGAGGGCACACAATTAATTACCAGCAGGTTTGATTATCCAGTTGAAATTGTGGAAGGAGGTGAAACACGCTTCCACTCAGTGCAGCGTGGGCTTGCAACTGTAAAAGAGAAGTCCGTAGTTTTTGTACATGATGCGGTTCGTTGTTTAGTAAGTGCACAATTAATACAGTGCTGTTATCAGCAAGCATTGACCATGGGAAGTGCAGTGCCTGTGCTATCCGCTCGGGATAGTATACGTTTTCTTGAAGAGGGAAAGCATCGCGTCTTAAATCGTGAACAAGTACTTCTTGTGCAAACTCCTCAGGTTTTTCATTCCGAATGGATCCTTTCAGCATTTCAGGTTCCTTACAATTCATCATTTACAGATGAAGCAACCGTAGTTGAAATGGCTGGTTATTCAATTAAGTTGATTGAGGGGGAAGAGTCCAATATTAAAATTACACGCCCAGTAGATTTACACATTGCAGCTGAATGGCTGCAAGAAAAAAAACGCTAAAGTCCAATCAGCTGCTGATTGATTTTCTCTAATATTTGATGCGCGACGTCCATCGCTAACATGCCATCGGTTTCTGTAACCAGGGTTCGTGAGTTGTGGAGTATAGCATCCCTGAAAGAGACTAGTTCAGATTGAATAGCATTGACCGCTGGAATTTCAGGACTGGAAATAGAAATGGTTTTCACACCGGCGTGTGTCTCTATATCGAATGTAAATGCGTTTTCTTCTTCGAGTTCTGCTTTTAATTTGATGACTTCAGTTTTTTTATCCAAAAAATCAATACCGATGTATGCATCTTTTTGAAACAATCTGATTTTTCGCATTTTTTTCATTGAAATGCGACTGCTGGTTAGATTGGCTACACATCCGTTATGAAATTCAATACGAACATTGGCAATATCAGGGGTGTCCGTTAAAACGGCTACTCCGCTTGCAGAGATTTGCTTGATATCACTTTTGACTATACTTAAAATGATGTCGATATCATGGATCATGAGATCGAGAATTACACTCACTTCTGTTCCTCGTGGATTGAACTGTGCCAATCGATGCACCTCGATAAATAAAGGCTGTAATGAAAGGTCTTTAATGGCAAGATATGCTGGATTAAATCGTTCTACATGCCCCACCTGCAATTTGACGCCAGACTCACGTGTTAATGCCACAATTTTTCTTGCCTCATCAAGTGAGGCGGCCAAAGGTTTTTCTACAAAAACATGTTTTCCTTTTCGAATGGCTTTTTCGCACCATTCTAAGTGATGGTCGGTGGGGGCTGTAATGTCAATCGCATCGCATGCATCAATAAGTTGTTCCCCCGATTCAAAAGCTGGTATAGAAAGCTCATGGGAGATAGCTGCTGCTGTTTCGGGATTTGGGTCAAAGAAGCCAACTAATTCAACTTGTTCAATTTCTTTCCAATTGGTCAAGTGAATCTTGCCCAAATAGCCCGCTCCAATAAGTCCAACCTTGAGTTGTGTTCCCATGGGTTTAAAATAAAAACCCCGGTATTGTTCTACCGGGGTTGTCCAGTTTTAGCGGACCGGACGGGACTCGAACCCGCGACCTCCGCCGTGACAGGGCGGCATTCTAACCAACTGAACTACCGATCCGTTTCCCATTTTTGGGAGGGCAAAGATAGCGTTGGACTTTTTCTGTTCCAAATCATTTTTGACCCCAATAGCCCGCCGCTGTCTTGTCTTGAAAGAGGCCAATTCCCGCATTATCTGTAATTTCGACCCTCACGCACAAGGCCATGCCAGCAAATAAAAACAGACAGTTTATTGACTTCGAGCAGCCTCTTAAGGAGTTGATTGAAGAAATTACCGACCTGGAGCAAAAATCTGCAAAAGGTAAAGTTGATTACACGGCGGTGATTGAAAAATTAAATCAACAGGTACTCGAGAAGAGAGGTGAAATGACCAAAAATTTAACCAGTTGGCAGCGCGTACAACTGAGCCGTCATCCCGACAGACCCTATACGTTGAAGTACATTGAAAAAATGACTACCAATTTTGTAGAGTTGTTTGGAGACCGCAACGTAAAAGACGATAAGGCTATGGTTGGCGGATTTGCGTCTTTGGATGGTGAAACTGTCATGTTTATCGGGCAGCAAAAAGGGATTAATACAAAAACACGTCAGCTACGGAATTTTGGGATGGCAAATCCAGAAGGATATAGAAAGGCGCTTCGATTAATGAGGCTTGCGGAAAAGTTTAATAAACCTATTGTTACGCTGATCGACACCCCTGGAGCCTTTCCTGGTCTTGAGGCAGAAGAAAGAGGACAGGGTGAAGCTATTGCGCGAAATATCTATGAAATGATTCGACTCAAAGTTCCTGTGATTTGTGTAATCATTGGAGAGGGTGCTAGTGGAGGTGCTTTGGGTATTGGAGTGGGGGATCGGGTTTACATGATGGAGAATACATGGTATACAGTGATTAGCCCCGAGAGTTGCTCTTCTATTTTATGGAGAAGTTGGGATAAAAAAGAGATTGCTGCAGAGCAGCTTCGATTAACAGCCGATAGAATGCTTGAGTTTGGATTGATTGATGGGATCATTCCGGAACCAGCTGGAGGAGCACATTGGGATTACGATCAGGCAGCACAACAACTCAAAGATTTTCTGGTTCCGGTATTACGTTCTTTACGAACAATCCCCGCTGAGCAGAGAGTGCAAGATCGAATAGAGAAATTCGGTAGAATGGGATTTTGGGAAGAATAGTCAATTCAGTATTTAGGATTATCAATAATGAATCTTCAACAGACATTTAGTGGTACGGGTATTGCCATTGTAACGCCCTTTACCGAGGAAGGTGCAATCGATTGGGTATCCCTTCAGCAATGTCTTGATTTTTGGATACAGGGCGGTGTAGAGTACCTGGTAGTGATGGGCACCACTGGAGAAAGTGCCACGATTCATGGCGAGGAAAAGCAAGCAATTTTTTCCTTTGTACAGGACTATACAGCCGGTCGAATACCACTTGTTGCCGGAATTGGTGGAAACGACACGCAGGAAGTTATACATGCGTTAACGCATTTTGATCTCACAGGATATTCGGCCATTCTCTCAGTGAGTCCATATTATAACAAGCCTAATCAAGAAGGTATTTTTCAGCATTATAAGTTAATTGACCAGCATACACCTCTTCCCGTTATCATGTACAATGTTCCTGGAAGAACTGGTCAGTCAATTACCGCTGCAACACAGCTTAGAATTGCCCGGGAATGTAAATCTGTATTTGCCACAAAAGAAGCGAGTGGGAATATGGATCTGATCCTGCAATTGTTAAGAGATAAGCCTGCTGATTTTATGGTCATCAGTGGGGATGACCCCATTACATTGCCCCTTATTGCTGCAGGTGCCTGTGGCGTGATCTCTGTTGTAGCCAATGCTTTTCCAAAAGAATTTTCTGAAATGGTTCGCTTTTGTCTGGCAGGGGATTTTGAAAATGCCCGTCCGATACACAATAAATATCTGGAAATTATTGCTGCCTTATTTGCGGAGGGTAGTCCCGCTGGAATCAAAGCATTGATGGCCGAAATGGGGCTTTGTAAAAATACATTTCGAATGCCAGTATGGCCTGTGAGTGCTTCCCACCAAGAGAAAATTAAATTGCTCCTAAACCAGGTACGTAACTCCTTGTAGTGCGTTTTCGCTTGCGCTGAAAACCTCTCTTGCTTCTTCCTCAAATGCTAGTATGTGCTCGTATTGGCTGCTAAAGTGCCCAAGCAAGAGTCTATTTACGTTTGCTTTTTTTGCAAAAGCTGCAGCTTGTTTTGCAGTGGCGTGAAAGCGAAGTTCTGCTTTCTCGAACTGGTCGTGCAAATAGGTGGACTCATGATATAAAAGATCAGCTCCCTCGACAAAGGGCAGGATTCGTTCGTCATATCGTGTATCCGCACAGTAAGCGTAGGAGCGTGGTTTGGGTCGTTGTGCCGCCAATTTGCGGGGAAGCTCTTTCTCCTGAAATAAAAACCCATAGCATTCGATGCGATGGTCCGTTGGGAAGCAAGATATTTTAAACTCCGCAGTCTCTACTAATACGCCTGGGGAGTTAATTGTGTGAATTTGTAATAAAAAGGGAAGTCGGGTAGAAGCAACTTGAAGCTGCATTTCAATAATCTCCTTAAGCGGGGCGGGGCCATAAATATGCAGATCCTGTTGCCTGTTAAGCAAGCCAAAGCTGTTGATAAGTCCAATTAAACCAAAGTAATGATCGCCATGCAGATGAGAAATAAATACATGTGAGATGCGACTATATCTAATCTTAAACCGCATTAATTGCATCTGTGTTCCTTCGCCACAATCAATTAGAAATTTATTACCGTTTAAAGAAACTAATTGGCTGGTTGGAAACCGTTCGTAGGCCGGAACCGCTGAATTATTTCCAAGTATGGTCACTGAAAACATAAGTTCAAAATAGTTATTCTTTTTCTTCAGAATCATTCAACAATTCTCTTTCAATCTCTTCCATCTGCAAGATATCCCATGCCTCGCTTTCTGTAGGGGTGATATTCATCATCTCGTAAACACCCGCTTGCGATAGAGCGGCCTCTACCGAAGGTTGTAAGCCACAATAAACAAATGAATGATGTTGCGCATAGAATTCTTGTTGAATTGAAGCCAGTGCTGTTGAGGTTTCTTTTTCAATTTCTTGTACCTCAGACATGACCACTACCAGGTGGGTGAACGATTCGGCCGATGAACTGTCAGCTTCATGCCCTTTTTTGAGAATTTCCAAGAATTCGGCTGCCAACCTAGCAGTTAAAACGGGCTCAAGAATGGTTACAACTTTGAAACGTTCTTTGGTATCAATTTTGATTCTCATATACTTGTATCCGGGAGTGGTTTATTAACAGGGGTTTATAACTGCCTCATTACCCTTCCCGAAATTATTCGTTAATATTGTAACAACAGTAATATTCTGTAAAATGGATAATAATTTTTCAGCTCAGGTCAAAGAAATCATCTCCTTCAGTAGGGAGGAAGCGCTGCGTTTGGGTAATGATTTCATTGGTACTGAGCACTTACTCTTAGGAATGATTCGAGAGGGTGAAAACACTGCAGTGCGTATTCTAAAGAGTTTTAATGTGGACTTGTATGAACTCAGAAAGGAAATCGAGTTAGCCGTAAAAGATAAGACTGGCAAGAATGTAGCTAATATCAATTCATTGCCACTCACCAAGCAGGCAGAAAAAGTAATTCGTGTGACGGTGCTTGAAGCAAAAGCATTAAAAAGTAACACGGTTGAAACAGAACACTTGATGCTTTCCATTTTGAAGAACAAGGAAAATATTGCCACACAAATACTTAACCAATTTGATGTGGATTACGATTTATTCCGACAAGAATTGGGTATTGTAAAATCAAATGAACCGCGTGCTGAATTTCCAGAGGAAAATGAGGAGGAATTTGAGGAAGAAAAAAAATCGGGGTCTTTGAAATCTGCGCCCAAGTCTACGGGCACTACCAAGAGTAAAACGCCGGTTCTCGATAATTTTGGACGTGATATTACAAGAATGGCGGAAATGGGAACACTGGATCCCATCGTGGGAAGAGAAAAAGAGATTGAAAGAGTATCTCAAATTCTTTCTCGACGCAAGAAGAATAATCCAATTCTAATTGGGGAGCCCGGCGTTGGTAAAACTGCCATAGTGGAGGGGCTGGCACTCCGTATTGTTCAACGCAAAGTTTCTCGTGTACTATTTGATAAGCGTGTTATTTCACTAGACCTGGCTGCTTTAGTAGCGGGTACCAAATACCGTGGGCAATTTGAAGAGCGAATGAAGGCGATCATGAACGAATTAGAAAAGAATCGAGATGTGATCCTATTTATTGATGAGTTACATACAATTGTAGGTGCGGGTGGGGCTAGTGGATCGCTAGATGCTAGTAATATTTTTAAGCCTGCATTAGCCCGGGGAGAACTCCAATGCATTGGTGCCTCAACCTTGGATGAATACCGTATGCATATAGAGAAAGATGGCGCATTGGATCGTCGTTTTCAGAAAGTGATCATTGACCCACCTAGTGTTGACGATACCATTCAGATCTTAAATAATATCAAGAATAAATACGAGGATTATCATAATGTAAACTATGACCAGCAAGCAATCGATGCGTGTGTAAAGCTCAGTGACCGATATATTACAGACCGCCTACTACCTGATAAGGCTATTGACGTCTTAGATGAAGTAGGTGCTAGAGTTCACTTGAAAAATATCAATGTTCCGCCGTCTATCACAGAGCTGGAACAGAAAATCGAGGAAGTAAAAGTTGAAAAAAATAAAGTAGTAAAAAGTCAAAAGTTTGAAGAAGCCGCTTCACTTCGAGATACGGAAAAAAAGTTGCAGGAGGAATTAGAGCGTGCTAAGGGTGAATGGGAGGAAGAGAGCAAGCATCGTAAATTCCCTATTGGTGAGGAAGATATTGCAGAGGTGATCAGTATGATGACGGGTATACCAGTCAAGCGAATGGTACAAGCAGAAACGGAAAAGCTGCGTCGTATGGCGGATGATATGCGTGGCATGGTGATCGGTCAGGATGAAGCCATTCAAAAAGTGGTAAAAGCAATTCAGCGTAATCGAGTGGGTTTAAAGGATCCTAAGAAACCCATTGGAACCTTTATTTTTCTAGGCCCAACGGGTGTTGGTAAAACAGAGCTGGCCCGTGCTTTGGCGCGTCACCTTTTTGATTCTGAGGATTCTCTCATCCGGATTGATATGAGTGAGTACATGGAAAAATTTACTGTGAGTCGTTTGATTGGGGCTCCTCCAGGCTATGTGGGGTATGAAGAAGGTGGTCAGTTGACGGAACGAGTTCGTCGTAAACCTTATAGCGTAATTCTTTTGGATGAAATCGAAAAAGCGCATCCTGACATCTACAATATTTTATTACAGGTATTGGATGATGGATTGTTGACGGATGGTTTAGGTAGAAAAGTAGATTTCAAAAACACGTTAATTATCATGACCTCTAACATTGGGGTAAGACAACTCAAGGATTTTGGAACTGGGGTTGGCTTTACCACCACTGCTAAGATGGAATCCGAGGATGAAGCTAATAAAGCTGTGATTGAAAAAGCACTCAAGAAAACATTTTCACCGGAGTTTTTAAACCGTATTGACGATGTTATCATATTCAACAGCCTGACTCGTGAAAACATCTTTAATATCATTGATATCCTGATGAAGGGGGTGATGAAGCGATTGACAAACCTTGGATTTAGTTTAGAGCTCACCGAAAAAGCAAAAAGCTTTTTGGCGGACAAGGGGTATGATGTTCAATTTGGTGCCAGACCACTACATCGTGCTATTCAGAAGTATTTGGAAGATCCACTAGCCGAGGAAATTTTGAACCTCAATGTAAAAGAAGGCGATGTGCTGATTGCGGATACCGATGAACAACAAACTAAATTGTTCTTCACTTTCAAGGAAAGAGCTTCCGCACCTACTCAGGCCTCCTGATTGCTAATGTCAGATCAAAAGATCATTATTACCCTGGATGGGTGGTCCAGCTGTGGTAAAAGCACGCTGGCTAAGGCCTTGGCTGCTGCCTTGGGTTATGTATTTGTGGACAGTGGTGCCATGTATCGTGCCATTACACTTTTTTTTATTAGGCATCAAGTAAATATTGCTAACCCTCTTGCCGTTGACAAAGCACTAGGGTCTATCCAACTCCATTTTGTCTTTAATCCTTCAAGAGGCGCTAGTGATATTGTATTGAATGGGGAGAATGTGGAGGCTTTAATTCGGGAAATGGCGGTTGCCTCCCGTGTTAGCGAAGTTGCAGCACTGGCCCGCGTACGTCAATTTGCGGTTCAGCAACAACAACGATTGGGTAAGGAAAAAGGAATTGTTATGGATGGCCGAGACATTGGAACTGTTGTTTTTCCGCAAGCCGAATTGAAGATTTTCATGACCGCCGATAAAGAAATTCGAGTACAACGTCGATTGAAAGAATTGCTAGTTACTAATCCAGCCATTACGGTTGACATGGTTCGTGAAAATCTTGAGCAACGTGATTACCTCGATGCAAATAGAACGGAGAGCCCCCTGCGACAAGCAACTGATGCCCGCGTGTTGGATAACTCTAAGCTGAGTCCCTCACAGCAATTTGAAATAGCTTTGCTCTGGGCACGGGAAGCAATTCGTAAAGCCAATGCTCAATAACTAGCTTTTCCTTTTTACTCCAATTAGCTCTACTTCAAATAACAAGGCAGATCCACCTGGTATGGACATATAGTCATATTCGCCATATCCAAGCTGATAGGGGATATAGAATTTATATTTAGCCCCCACTTTCATTAATTGTAAGCCCTCGGTCCATCCCTTAATCACTCCATTAAGTGGAAAAGTGATGGGTTGACCACGATCATAGGAATTGTCAAAACCTCTTCCGTCAATGAACGTACCTCTATAATGGCAGGTAACAGAATCTGTTGCCGCAGGGCTTTCGCCAGTACCTGCAGTAAGAACTTCATACTGTAAGCCACTCTCCGTGGTTATCACACCTGCTCTTTTTTTATTTTCTGCTAAAAATTTTTCTCCAGCTTCTTTATTTTGTTTTGATTTTTCACTTTGTAAACGAGTCATATAAGTGTTTAAAAGGGTATTTGAAATTGTATTGTCAAGCAATGGGGTACGTCCGCTTAAGAAATCAGTTACTGCTGCTCCTAATAAAGCTCCATTTAATTGTGAAACGCCTTGCGATTGATAATAGCTGGCAAGACTCACTCCTAGAGCATAACTGACTGAATCGAGCTCATTTTTTAACACAGGTTCAGCGGGTTTTGTCGGTACGGCCTTTACTGCCGGAGTAGTATTTTTTTTAACTGGAGTAGGGGTAGTAGTTTTTTTGGTTTGACCAAAGGAAGCTACTGTGCCAAAGAATAGAAAAGTAAAGAGTAATTTTTTCATATGTTAAGTGTGTTTGCAAAGGTAATGGCTGGCAATTAAATTAACACCATATTGAAAGCAATTACCTTTGCACGATGAACTATAAATTGCCCCTCCAACTTCGTTGGGCTGATATTGACGCTAACTTTCATGTCCGTCATTCGGTTTATTATGATTGGGCTGCTCTATGCCGTATTTCATTTATGCATGAAAAGGGCTTAACGGAGTCTGTGTATCACCAATTTAATATGGGTCCCATTCTTTTTAGAGAGGAATGTCGATTTAGAAGAGAAATCAGGATGGGGGATTCGATCGTAATTGATTTGGAGCTGGTCAATGCACGACGCGATTTTTCTCGTTGGACCATTCAACACTCCATTTGGAAATCTTCCTCCGTTGAAGCAGCTCGGTTAACGGTTGAGGGGGCCTTTATTGACCTTCATCTCCGAAAGCTTGCCATTCCTCCCTCTTTGGCTCAAGTTGTTTTTGAACAAATGCCTCGATCCTCCAATTTTCAATGGAGCGATACAGCCAATCCCTAAAGGGGTTTAATTTTCTCAGGAAAACTCTCTTTAAAAAGTCGAATTGTATTTTGAATGGTGCTGTTGTTTCGGTAAGGGGTCAGGTAGTTTTTTACGTCTGTTGTATTTTGTACTCCTATGTTAGTTGGAATATACCCCATCCCATAAAAGCTTCCCTTTTCAATCAATACACAAGACATCTCTTTATTGTTTCTTCCTTTGTCAATAATCATATAGTTCTCAGCTGCAATTAATTCTTCGAGGGCACTATCCACGCGTTGATTATAGGAAGCTGCTTTTTCTTTTTTTACACAAGCCCCTTTGCAATTGGCAGCAAATTCTCCAGCACAAGCGCCGGAAGTCTGTTGCATGAAACAGAGTCGAAGACATAATTGATGTGACCGTGCAATTTTTCGGATGATGGCTTGACCTTCAGCGAGCGTGTACAAATGTAAAAGGGAGGAAACATTTTTTTTTATTTTATCCACGGCTATTCTCTTGTAGCCGTGTTGATCTTCAAAAACAAATATTCCAAATATGTCTTCTCTTTTTTTCTGTGCTGCATTGTAACGGGGCCACCGGTGTTTGATTTCAGCAGACTCTAAGAGTGATGCCATCAAGGGAGTGGCGCATTCTTGGTAAGTGATTCGATATACGTTTCTGATAAATTTTTGTTTTTGCCAAGTGGGCGCATCGTTGCTAAAATGACTATTAACCCGGTAACGTATATTGATGGCTTTTCCAACATATACTATTTTATCTTTTTTATCATGGAAGTAATAAACGCCAGGTTTGGTAGGTAGTCTATCAAAATCTGCTCGTTGAACATGAGGAGGTAGTATCCACTCTTTTGAATTTCGTTTTAAACTTTTTGCAATTTGGTTGGATTTGTCCTCGTGTAATAATTTTTTAAAGAGTGCAACCGTGGCGGCTGTATCTCCACCGGCGCGGTGTCTATTTTCTAAAGAAATGCCCAAGGATCTACACAGTTTACCCAAGCTGTAAGATGGATAGCCTGGTAAGATTTGTCGGCTTAATCGAACGGTACAAAGTTTGGAGCAATTGAGCTCAAAGCCGTCGGATTTAAGTTGCGCTTTTACAAATGAGTAATCGAATTGTACATTATGAGCTACAAAAATCTGGCCTTGCAATAAGTTGAAAACTCGTTCGGCTATAGCAGAAAATGGAGGGGCGTTCGCCACCATTTGGTTGGTGATTCCTGTCATTTGCTGGATAAACGGCGGGATGGGCTGTAATGGATTCACCAACGACTCAAATTTCTCCACCACTTCAATCCCATCAAATACGTGTATGGCAATTTCTGTGATTCCATTTGCGGCTGCATAGGAGCCTGTGGTTTCAATGTCTACAATTGCGTACATACAATATGCTAAATTCGTTAAAAATTAAGTGGTGTTTGAGGCAAAATTGGAGATGTTTCGCAACCGGTTGGAAAAGGTAAATCGTCATTTGGGTAAGCTAGCTCGCCGGAAAAACATAGAGGCCTACCGAATTTACGATCATGATCTTCCAGAGTTCCCGTTTTGTATTGAACGGTATGGTAGCCAAATTTGTCTGGCTGAGTATAAGCGAAGGCATGGTATGGAGGAGTCTTTTTACCATTCTTGGTTACAAGGATCCCTGCAAATTATAAGTCAGGTTTTGCAGGTTCCCTCAGGCAATATCCATCGAAGAGTAAGGCAGCGTAAGTTGGGAAGGCAGGGGCAGTACCAAAAGTTAGAGGGGCAGGAGGGGCTTGGTTTTTTTAGCGTGGTAGAGAACGGTCTTTCATTTTGGATCAATTTGGAGGATTATTTGGATACCGGACTTTTTCTGGATCATCGAGATACAAGACAGCTGGTGCGAGAACAAAGCATGCAAAAGCGAGTTCTAAACCTTTTTGCTTACACCGGTTCTTTTTCTGTGTATGCGGCAGCAGGTGGTGCAAGTTTAGTGACCACTGTTGATTTGTCTAATACGTATCTTGATTGGGCCAAACGAAATATGCAAAGCAATGGTTTTGAGGGCTCCGCTTTTCAATATGAGAGAGCCGATGTTAAGCAATGGTTAGAGTTTGTTCCCGCTGGCGCATATGATATAATAGTAATGGATCCTCCTACTTTTAGTAATAGTAAAAAAATGGCTGAGATACTCGATATTCAGCAAGATCATGTCAATCTCATTCGCGCTTGCATGCGGGTATTAGCTTCCACAGGTGTGTTATACTTTAGCACCAATTATTCGGGGTTCAAATTGAATAGGGAGGCGCTGAGTGGATTTGTAATGAAGGATATTACGCGTGCAACCACCCCATTTGATTTTGAAGGAAGACTCAAGCGAGTTTGCTATACAATTCAGCAATAAAAAAAGCCCCAGTGGGGCTTGAATCATGTTATGAAAACGTATTAAAGTGTTTTCAGCACGTCATTCATGCTACGTACTGCTGCAGCACTTTTGTCAAATACAGTTTGTTCGGCATCGTTCAATTGGAAGTCAATAATCTTTTCCCAGCCATTTTTTCCAATAATAACGGGCACCCCCAAGCAAATATCATTTTGCTTGTATTCCCCATTCAAGGAAACGCAGCAGGTAAACAGTTTCTTTTCGTCTCTTACAATTGATTCTACTAATGCAGCAGCGGCAGCGCCTGGGGCATACCAGGCTGAAGTTCCAATCAGAGCTGTTAGGGTAGCACCACCAACCATGGTATCTTTTACAATAATATCTTGTTGCTCTTGATTTAAAAATTGAGTAACGGGTACACTATTCCAAGTAGCCATTCTAATCAATGGAATCATGGTGGTATCACCATGCCCGCCAATCACCACGGCATTCAAATCAGAGGGGCTACAATGCAAGTGTTGGCTAAGCTGATATTTAAATCGGCTGCTATCCAGTGTTCCACCCATTCCGATGATTCTATTTTTGGGAAGTCCGGTTGATTGAAGCGCCAGATAAGTCATCGTATCCATGGGATTACTTACCACGATGATAATTGCGTTGGGAGAATATTGCAGAATATTGGCACATACTCCCTTTACGATACCCGCATTTACACCAATTAGTTCCTCTCTGGTCATTCCTGGCTTACGGGGTAGGCCAGACGTAATTACCACTACGTCGCTACCCGCTGTTTTTGAGTAATCGTTAGTACTACCCACAATACGTGTATCAAAACCCAATAAGGTTGCGGTTTGCATCATATCCTGCGCTTTCCCCTCGGCAATTCCCTCTTTGATGTCAAGTAAAACTAGCTCTTGGCAGAGTTCTTTTCTGGCAATATTATCGGCGCAGGTGGCACCCACTGCTCCTGCTCCTACAACGGTAATTTTCATAGTGAAAAAATTTTCGCAAAGGTAGCAGTTTTGTGGTGAGGGAGTCACGTTGTATCTTCGCCGCCTCAAAAATTTTGTAATGGCAAATACAGCAGACATCAGCCGCGGGCTTATCATCAAGTTAGATGGCAGTCTTTATTCCGTAGTGGAATTTGGAGAGAATAAAACGGCACGTGCAGCGGCCAAAGTTTGGGCAAAACTCAAGGGGATCGATAACAATCGTACCATTGAAAAAACTTGGAATTCAGGGGATACTATATTTCCGGTTCGAGTAGAGCGCAAAGCTTACCAATACTTATACAAGGACGACACGGGTTATAATTTCATGGATAATGAAACATTTGAGCAGGTTGCTGTACAGGAAGCCTTGGTAGACGCACCCCAGTTTTTAAAAGAAGGGCAGGAAGTAAGCGTTCTCTTCAACACGGAAACAGAGGCTCCTATGTCTGTCGAGTTGCCTGATAAGATTGTCTTATTAGTAACTTACACTGAGCCAGGTTTAAAAGGAGATACCGCCACACGAACTTTGAAGCCCGCTACCGTTGAAACAGGCGCAAAAGTCAACGTTCCTCTTTTTGTCAACGAGGGCGAACTGATCCGGGTAAATACAAAAACCGGCGATTATGTAGAGCGCGTAAAAGAAGCATAAATTAATTTTACTATCTAGCCCGATTTTTAATGAAATCGGGCTTTTTTTTGCCTTTTTCGCCCTTTTTTGACCAAAAAATGATAAAAAATAGGTCGAATTACGGCATTTCTGATTACCCAGTCCTTACCTTAGCAACCCGATCCGGGTTCATCAAAACCAATTTAAACTTGAAAAACATGGATTTTAAACAGATTCAGGAGTTGATCAAGATGGTCAACAAATCCAACATTGGAGAAGTTACCATTGAGCAAAAGGACTTTAAAGTTACCGTCAAGCAAAAAGAGGATAAGATAACCCAGGTAGTAAGTGCAGTTGCTCCTATGCAATCGGCGCCCATATCAGCAGCTCCTCCAGCTCCTGTAGCCGCTGCACCCGCCGCTGCAACAGCAGCTGATAAACCCAAGCCACCGGCATCTACTGACAATTTGATAACTATAAAAAGTCCCATGATCGGAACTTTTTATAGGAAGTCCTCTCCAGATAAACCCAATCTAGTTGATATAGGGACAGAAATTTCACCCGGTAGTGTGGTGTGCATCATTGAGGCTATGAAGCTCTTTAACGAAATCGAAAGTGAGATAAAGGGTCGTGTTGTAAAAGTACTGGTTGATGATGCATCACCTGTTGAGTACGATCAGCCTCTATTCTTGGTTGAACCTGCCTGATTTATTAAAACGAATTAGACATTATGTTTAAGAAAATCCTCATTGCAAACAGAGGCGAGATTGCCTTGCGTGTGATACGGACGGCGCGGGAAATGGGTATCAAAACCGTAGCAGTTTATTCTACTGCGGATCGTGATAGTTTACATGTAAAATTTGCTGATGAGGCTGTTTGCATTGGAAAGCCACAGAGTAGTGATTCCTATCTGAATATTGCCAATATCATGTCTGCAGTTGAAATTACCAATGCAGATGCAGTTCATCCTGGATATGGATTTTTAGCAGAGAATTCTCGATTTGCAAGAATCTGTAATGAGCATGGTATTAAGTTTATTGGCCCCACACCCGAGATGATTAATGCAATGGGGGACAAGATTACTGCTAAGGAAACCATGATCAAAGCTGGTGTTCCAGTAGTGCCAGGAGGAGAGGGGTTGTTGCAAAGTGTAGATGAAGCCAAAGGCCTGGCACGTGAAATGGGTTATCCTATTATTCTAAAAGCTACGGCGGGTGGTGGAGGAAAAGGAATGCGAATTGTATGGGAAGAGTCTGAGTTGGAAAAAGCATACGATACGGCTAAAGCCGAGGCGCTTGCTTCATTTAAGAATGACGGGATTTACATGGAAAAGTTTGTGGAAGAACCTCGTCATATCGAAATTCAAGTAGCCGGTGATCAGTACGGTAATGTTTGTCATTTAAGTGAACGTGATTGCTCCATACAGCGTCGCCATCAGAAGTTAGTAGAGGAATCTCCTTCACCATTTATGACGGACGAACTACGCTATAAGATGGGGGAGGCTGCGAAAAAAGCAGCGGCTGCTATTAATTATGAAAGTGTGGGTACCATTGAGTTTTTAGTGGACAAACACCGTAATTTTTATTTCATGGAGATGAACACCCGTATACAGGTGGAGCATTGTGTTACGGAGGAAGTGATTAATTACGATTTAATCAAAGAGCAAATTTTAATTGCTGCCGGACACCGTATTTCGGGGAAAGACTATTTTCCTCAAATGCATTCAATCGAGTGTCGAATCAATGCGGAGGATCCTTATAACGATTTTAGACCCTCTCCTGGGAAAATTACAGTATGTCATCAGCCGGGTGGACACGGCGTTCGTGTGGATAGTCATGTTTACGCAGGATATGTTATACCACCTTATTACGATTCCATGATTGGAAAATTAATTACGGTGGCACAAACTCGACAAGAGGCCATTCAAACCATGTATCGTGCTTTGAGTGAATATGTAATTGAAGGGGTTAAAACAACTATCCCGTTTCATTTACAATTAATGCAGGACGAACGCTTCAGAAGTGGTGATTTCAATACCAAGTTTCTAGAGTCGTTTAAACTGAAATAAGGTCAAAATCCTGCTACGCTATCGTCGCCTCTTTTGTCGGCGACTACTTCTAATTTTCCGTTCGGTAAAACGCGAATCAGTTCGGTTCGTCCAATACCGCTTCTTTCTTTTCCCATGGGATATCCCATTGCTTTCATTTTTATTTTGACCTCTTCGGGAAACCCTTTTTCTGTTACTAATTCGTCAGGGAGCCATTGGTGATGAAATTTTGGCTTATAAACCGCATCCTCTGCGCTAAGTTCAAATTCCAACAGGTTGATCAGGGTTTGAAAAACTTGATTAGGGATTGTGGTCCCACCGGGCGTTCCTACTACGATGTAGGGTTTTCCATTTTTAGTAACCAAGGTAGGTGTCATGGAGCTTAACATCCTTTTGCCAGGTTGAATTGAATTAGCTTCCCCGCCCAGCGCTCCATACATGTTAGGTACCCCAGGGCGAACACTAAAATCGTCCATTTCGTCATTAATAAAAAACCCCGCTCCACCAATAACAGTTCGGCTGCCATATGAATTATTCAACGTAGTGGTTACTGCCACAGCATTTCCCTGTTCATCCATTACACTCAAGTGAGTTGTTTCCTCGCTTTCTTTTGGTAGAGGTTTACCGGGCTTGATTTGTTTGCTGTCAGTGGCACCCTCCGGGTTATAATCCTTCATTCTTGATTTTAAATAATTGGGAGCCACTAATTCTCTCACTGGTACGGGATAAAAGTCAGCATCTCCCATAAATTCTGCGCGATCGGCATAGGCTCTTCGCATTACTTCTGTCATGAGTTGAACGGAAGCCACCGAATGAAAACCCATTGATTTTAAATTTCTATCTTCTACCATCTTCATCATTTGGTTGAGCAATAAGCCTCCACTACTTGGCATCGGCATGCTCACAATAACAAAATCTTTATAAGTAAATCGGTGCGGGGTTCGGGGCGCTGCTTCATATTTTTTTAAATCTTCCAACGTAATAATTCCTTTGCCCCGTTTCATCTCATCAACAATAAATTGAGCTGTTTCCCCCTCATAAAATCCTGCTTTTCCTTTGGCTTTAATTCTTTTTAGTGTGGCAGCTAATTGCGGTTGACGCAAAGTATCTCCCTCTTTCCATCCTTGCTCCCTGATAAAGACTGGAGTCTGAGTATTGTATTTTTTTAAATCTGCTTGGATGGCGTTTAGTCCTCTAGCCTCTGCAGCAGTGATGCTAAAACCAACCTCCGCCAATTCAATGGCGGGGCTGATCAGTTTATCAAATGGAAGTTTCGCATACGTGTAACTGGCAAAAAGACCAGCTACAGTACCCGGCACACCCGCCGCTAGATGGCCTAATTGGCTTTTTTCTGTGTTGGCTTCTCCATTGCTTTCAATGTAAAGATCTCTGTGTGCGGCAGCAGGTGCTTTTTCTCTGTAGTCTATTGCTACTTGTTTTCCATTGCTCAACTGCCCCACCAAAAATCCACCACCACCCAGATTCCCTGCGTTGGGGTAAACCACGGCTAGTGCCAGTTGTGTGGCAATGGCAGCGTCAAATGCATTTCCTCCCTCCTTTAGAATAGCGGCTCCCACTAAACTGGCTAAGGGATGTGCTGAGGCAACAGCTCCTTTAGAGGCCACTAACTTCTTCTCAATTTTATAGGAAAAGGGATCGATACCCAGCTGTTGCAATGTTTGCCCAACGCTGGCCACACAGCTTAGCATTGCAACACAGAAAAAGAAATGTTTTTTCATAGGAAAGCATTAAAAAGCTAAACTACGGAAAGCAAAACAAACCTTAACTTGCTTGTCTAATTTTTCTCTATGAAAAAGTATATCCTGTCTTGCGTCCTGGTACAGCTCCTTTTTATAGGGGCTAATGCTCAATTGAAATCCCCTAGTGATTTTTTGGGTTATCCGTTAGGAAGCAGGCATACGCCGCACCATTTGGTACAACGGTACTTCGAACATGTAGCCTCAACCATGCCTAGTCAGGTACAACTGCGCATGTACGGTCGCACACAAGAGGATAGGCCCTTACTCTTTTTGGCAATTTCCTCTCCTGATAATCTAAACCGGCTGGAGGATATAAGAAAAACCAACTTAGCACTTACCAATGGCTCTCTTGTATTTGGTACAGTGCAGCTACAAAAAATTCCAGCGATTGTTTGGTTGAGCTATAATGTACATGGCAACGAAGCTTCCTCAACTGAGGCTGCTATGCTTACCGTTTATGAGTTACTGCGAGATGGATCAGGTTGTGCTTCCTGGTTAACAAATACAGTTGTTTTGATTGATCCTTGTTTAAATCCAGATGGAAGAGATCGTTATGTAAACTGGTACCAATCTGTTGTTGGGAAAAAGTTTAATGCCAATCCGCTGTCGCGTGAACATCAGGAGCCTTGGCCTGGGGGGCGATCCAACCACTATTATTTTGATTTGAACAGAGACTGGGCCTGGCTTACACAGATCGAAAGTCAGCAGCGAATTCAACTTTACCGTAGTTGGATGCCGCATGTGCATGTAGATTTACATGAACAAGGCTTTAACGAGCCCTACTATTTTGCGCCGGCTGCTGAGCCCTATCACGAAATTATTACGCCCTGGCAGCGTAAATTCCAACAAGATATTGGGGCAAATCATGCTCGTTATTTCGATCAAAACGGATGGCTTTATTTTACACGTGAGCGTTTTGATTTACTTTATCCGTCCTACGGAGACACGTATCCAGTCTATAATGGATCTATTGGAATGACTTATGAGCAAGGTGGAATCAGAGCAGGATTAGGGATCATGAATGAAGATGGTGATACACTGACCTTATATGCTAGACTTATACATCATGTTACTACTTCGTTAAGCACAATCGAAGTGAGTGCCCGTCAACAGCAAAAGCTTGTGCAAGAGTTTGCTGCATTTTTTGAAAATGCACGTACTAAAGGGATGGGCGTTTATAAATCTTTTGTCTTGAAGGCTGACCCTAACCGAACGGTCTACTTACAAAAACTATTGACTTTACTGGATGCTCATGGTATTGAGTATAAGATGGGAACAAACACTTCAGCTAAAGGGTATAATTATGCTACTGCAAAGGAAGAAGCATTTAATACAACTACCGCTGATGTAGTTATCAACACTGCACAAGCTAATGCAGCTTTGGTACAGGTATTGTTTGAACCTAGTACACAATTGGCAGATTCTGCCACCTATGATATTACTGCATGGTCCTTGCCCTATGCATATGGTTTGCAAGCATATGCGGTGAAGGAGAAAATTACTCAAGGTGCTAACTGGGTCTCATCTGCTGTGACTATTCCTGCAACTACATACGGATATGCATTGCCCTGGAATAGTCCAGCTTCTGCATCATTTGCAGCTTATTTACTTCAAGCTGGTGTTAAACTCCGCTATGCAGAAGATAGTTTTGTTACGGATGGAAAGAAATTTGCCCCGGGCACTGTTTTGATCTTAAAAACATCTAATGAACGATGGGGGAGTCAATTCTTTGATAAAGTCAGAGTTTGGGCCAGTGAACAGGCTATTAGTTTGGCTCCACTTTCCTCTGGGCTCGTTCAGCAAGGCTCAGATTTTGGTAGTGATAAAGTGCATCCCTTCAAGGCACCCCGTGTAGCGCTTTTGACCGGTGACGGAACCTATAGTCTCAGTGTAGGTGAGATATGGCATTTTTTTGAACGTCAGCTAACTTATCCAATTACATTATTGAATTTAAATTCATTTTCAGCTGCTGATCTTGCTTCATTTGATGTTTTGGTATTGGCAGAAGGACGATATCGATTTTTAGAAAGTAAGGAATCTTTTGAAAGTGTTCAGAAATGGATCCAGGGAGGGGGGCGATTGATTTTACTTGGAGAAACTACTGCCCAACTTGCAAAGCTGGACTTGGGCGTAACGCTCCGCAAAGAGGAAAGTGAGGAAGATAAATCCGCGGTGCCAGGATTATTTAAAAATAGAGAGAGGGACGAAATAAGTTCAATCACTACTGGTTCTATTTGGCGAGTGACACTTGATGCCTCTCATCCGTTGTCGTTTGGTTATCCAGGCTTTTATTATTCCTTGAAAACAGATGGTACCATTTTTGAGTTAATGAAAGCAGGGAAAGGGTGGAATGTTGGACAAATTAAACAAGGCGGGGCACTGGCAGGGTTTGTGGGTAGTCGTCTTCAGCCAAAGTTGAATGAGGGCTTAGTAGTTGGACAGTTGCCGTTAGGACGTGGAAATATTAGCTTTTTTGCAGACAATATTCTTTTTAGAAATTTCTGGGAGAATGGAAAACTGCTTTTTTGTAACGCTTTATTTTTTGATGCACGATGAGATTATTTAAGCTGACACTATTGTTACTGATAGGATTCAATCAATCCTATGCTCAACCTACAGTTTCTTCAATATACCTTGGCATAAAAAAATTAGGTGTAACGGGGACTGTTCTTTATATAGCTGCACATCCTGACGATGAAAACACGAGATTGATTGCCTATCTCGCAAATGACAGACTTCTTCGTACTGGATATCTCTCTTTAACCAGAGGAGATGGTGGACAAAATTTAATTGGCCAGGAACAGGGGATTGAACTTGGTTTGATTCGAACACAAGAATTACTAGCTGCACGTCGTGTGGATGGGGGTGAACAGTTTTTTACTCGAGCTTACGACTTTGGTTACTCTAAAACTCCGGCTGAAACTTTCAAGGTATGGGATCGTGAAAAGATCTTACATGATGTAGTATGGGTCATTCGAACATTTAAACCTGATGTTGTGATCACCAGATTTCCCACAACTGGTGAGGGTGGGCATGGTCATCATACCGCTTCAGCTATTCTGGCGGGAGAAGCTGTAAAGGCTGCAGCTGATTCCTCTCGGTTTCCAGCGCAATTAGTGCATACCGCTGGAACTTGGCGCGTAAAACGTTTGCTTTGGAACACCTTCAATTTTGGGGGCAATTCAACCATTCGTGAGGATCAATTAAAAATAGAGGTGGGGGGTTATAACAGCCTTCTCGGGAAGAGTTATGGAGAAATTGCTGCGCAAAGTCGTAGCCAGCATAAAAGCCAGGGATTTGGTGTTTCTGTTTCGAGGGGCGAAGCCTTTGAGTATTTTAAATTAATTGATGGCAGTCCTGCATCCAATGATATAATGGAAGGTGTTTCTATTGACTGGAATTCAAGAATAGGTTATCCAATAGTGCAGCAACACATCGATAGTTTATTGCTTCATTTCAATTGGCTGAATCCAAAAGCCTCGCTACCGGGCTTACTTAATTTATATCAGTTATTAGGAACACTGCCGTCAACAACAATCGTGAATCAAAAAAAAGAAGAACTTAAAGAACTCATTCTTTCGGTTAGCGGTATCTATTTGGAAGCGACAACTTCACAGGCCCGTGCAGTTCAAGGTGATTCATTGCAAGTGACTTTTTTTGCAATTGATCGACTTGGTTCCAATGTTTTGTTAGAGAAAGCTAAAGTGGGTACTATTGATCTAGCCATAAATTCCACGGTACTTAAACCTAACAAGTCCTTTACTACCACTACAAAATTTCTGGTTCATCCTTTACACCCGAACTCCCAGCCTTATTGGTTGAAACAGCCTATGCAACAAGGGTATTTTGAGGTGAATGATCTTCAATTGATTGGTAAGCCAGAAAATGAGGCATCAATAAATTGTGTAGTCGATTTGCGTTGGGGGAGTCATGTTATTTCATTTCAACTACCCGTTTGTTATAAATTTACTGACCCTGTAAAAGGTGAATTGCAATGGCCCTTGGAAGTTGTTCCTGCAGTTTCTATTCAACCTGAAGAGGCTGTGCAATTAGTCACTTCCGAAAATAGTCAGATTAAAGGGCAGGTACAAGTAAGCGGAATGTCAATCCAGACAGGGTTGAAGCCCGAGATGATTTCACTTAAAAAAATGAAAGGGTCGGTGAATCCGTCCACATTACCCCCTTTGCAAAAGGGTCAGCTCGAAAATTTTGATTATGTCCTGGCTGCTAAGGAAAAGTCAGACACTGTTTTATTGGGCGTTTCACTCTCTAATGGAAATCGTGTTAACACCACCACTACATTAATTCGGTATGATCATATTCCGCCCATTACTTATTTTAAAACAGCTGCAGTTTATACTCGTAATTTTCCGGTCAAGATTGCTGGCAAAGAAATTGGATATATCCCTGGAGCGGGGGATAAGATTCCCGAAGGATTAAAGCAGCTTGGCTACTCTATAACGGTGCTTGATGAAAACCTTTTGGCATCCTTGCCGCTCCAGCAATTTGATGCTATCATTACAGGCGTACGCGCACATAATACGCAGGACTGGTTAAATAAGTATTACGAGAAAATTATGACCTATGTAGAGCAGGGGGGAAATTATGTGGTTCAATACAATACTAGCAATCAAATAGGTCCGGTCAAAGCTAAAATTGGACCTTATCCCTTTGCAATCACACGAAATCGTATAACGGACCAGGAAGCGGCGGTTGTTTTTTTAGAACCTTCGCACCCGGTCTTTAATTTTCCAAACCGTATCTCGCAACAGGATTTTGTGGGATGGGTACAAGAGAGAAGTATTTATCATGGATTAGATACCACTGGTAAACTTCAGGCGCTACTTAGTATGGCTGATCCAGATGAAAAGCCTGACACGGGCTCCTTACTGGTGGCTCGCTATGGAAAGGGTTGGTTTACGTATACTGGACTTTCTTTTTTCAGACAAATACCAGCCGGGGTACCGGGGGCCTATCGCTTATTGGCAAATCTGTTGGCGTTGGGAAATAATGAAAAATAGAGCATGAGTAAGTACCAAAAACAAAGATCGGATTGGGCATTTGCCTTGGCTATCATAATGGGGTTGGCATTAGGAATTTTCATAAAGCGCGTTAAAGTAGGTCTGATTATTGGAATTGTCTTGGGGGGATTAATTTTAGTAACGGGGTGGTTACGTCAAAAAAGAAAAAGCGATGCCTAATTCGAGTGATCATAAGCCCCCGTTTTTTAAAAGTTGGAACAGCTGGTATTTTGCTTTACTCATTTACTTGTTAGGATTAATTTTTTTGTTTTACAAGTTGACAAAGCATTTTCAATGAGTAGACTAGATTGGGGCGTGCTTATCGCCACCTTGGTGAGTATTATTTTGTATGGCTTATACAAAAGCAGAACCACGCGAGATCTGGATGGTTATTTTCGTTCTAACCGTAATTTAGGGTGGGGACTGGTACTACTCAGTATTATGGGAACACAGGCCAGTGCTATAACATTTTTATCAGCACCCGGGCAGGCCTACACTGACGGAATGCGTTTTGTGCAGTATTATTTTGGATTACCTATAGCTATGATTGTGATAGCTATTTTTTTTATTCCCGTTTTTCAGCGCTTACAAGTTTATACGGCTTACGAGTATTTGGAGAGTCGCTTTGATGGTAAAACTCGCTCTTTAACCTCATTTCTATTCTTATTGCAGCGCGGGCTTTCAACAGGCATTAGCGTATTTGCTCCATCGCTTATCCTTTCCTCCCTGTTAGGTTGGAGTCTCACCACTACCACTATCCTCATGGGGGGCTTATTGATTATTTATACATTATTTGGCGGGGCAAAGGCTGTTGCATACACCCAGCAGTTGCAATTGGGTATCATTTTTGCTGGCTTGTTTTTAGCGGGTTGGATGGTAATCCGTTTATTACCTCCTGAAATTGGTCTTGCTGACGCTTTACGAATAGGGGGAAAGTTGGGTAAATTTTCAATTATCACTAGTGGATTCAAAGAGGGCCGCTTTAATTGGAGTGATCAGTATAATATCTGGAGTGGATTGATTGGAGGTTTTTTTCTTGCCTTATCGTATTTCGGTACTGATCAAAGCCAGGTTGGTCGATATTTAACTGCACGATCGGCCCGGGAGAGTAAATTAGGATTACTCACGAATGGTTTTGTAAAAGTTCCCATGCAGTTTTTGATCCTGTTGTTAGGAGTACTCGTTTTTTCTTTTTACCAGTTTACAAAGGCGCCCATCTTCTTTAATGAGGTACAACTTGTTAAACTGCAACAACATCCTGTTTATGCAGACTCGCTTTTGCAGGCTCAGGCTCAGTTTGATCAATTGTCCGATGCTAAAAAACAGTTATTAACCAGGTATGCAGGATTGAATGCAGAACAGGGGGTGAGCGATGCTGCGCAAGATTCTTTGTTAGATAAATATCAAGTTTTACACCTTGAATCTGATTCAATTCGCAATCGTATTAAATTTTGGTTAGGTAAAAAGATTGAAGGAGGAGATGGGAATGATACCAATTATATTTTTCTTCGTTTTGTGGTGGATCACTTACCTGCCGGCTTAGTGGGTTTATTGATTGCAATCATTTTTTTAGCCTCATGGGGAAGTATTGCCGCAGCGATCAATTCACTGGCTGCAGCCACCATGATAGATTTTCATAGACGATTTAGTAAAAAACCAATTACGGACGAATCGGAGTACCGTTGGTCTCGTTGGTACACACTCGCCTGGGGTATTTTTTGTATTGTGGTTGCACTCTTCACTTATAATATTGGAAATAGCTTAATTGAGGCTGTGAATGTGTTAGGCTCTCTCTTTTATGGCGTGGTGCTTGGTATTTTTTGTGTTGCGATATTTATGCCCCGTATAAAAAGTGGCAACTTGGTATTTTGGGCTGCTTTAGTAGCGGAGGTTTTAGTAATATTTGTTTTTTATTTGAGTAAGGTTGGAGTGATCAAATTAGGGTTTTTATGGCTTAACCCGTTAGGGGTATTTGCGGTACTACTTTTTGCAACTGTGGGACAATACGTAGTTGCTTTCAAACGAAAATTTTCCGCATAAAAAAACCGCGTTATCATTAACGCGGTTTTGAATAGTTGGAGGGGGATTATTTTAATTCGGCTAAAAGCTTCTCATTCAGCTTTACATAATCCATGTTTTTTGCAGCCATTGCTAGCTCCTTGGATTTTTGTGCAGTTGCTTTTGCCTCTGCTTTCTTTCCAAGCTTTGCCTGACAATTGGCTAATTGGTGATGTACCCAATAGGCAGTTGGTGTAGCTGCTGCAGCTTTTTCAAACCAACTAAGTGCCTGATTCAGATCTTTTCCATTGTCCATAAAATACATGGCGGCATTGAAATAGGGAGGCTTTTCACCTTGCATCGCAGTGTTAATCTGTTGCATGATACGGGTATCAATGTCTGTATCAACTGTGAGCGCCACTTTAACCTGATCCCAGCTTAGTTCGATCTGACACTGTGTTGATTTGATATTATCAACTTGGATCATAAAATTTTCAGTGCGGGAATTGCTTTTGGAAACAGGTGCATTTACGCGAACTACATCCATTTCCTGCTTGTATGCAGCGGGGCTGGTCACATCTGTTTGCTTTGAGATGATCAAGGTCCAACTGTCCTTATTAGGGATGCTCAAAAGCCCGTATTTGCCAGGGGCAATTTTAACACCACCGATGGTTACCTCATCACTAAACTGTAAGGTTGTGGCGCCATTGGCTCCAGTTCTCCATACATTTCCATAAGGGACTAAATCGCCAAAAATTTTACGTCCTTTCATGGCAGGCCTTGAGTAGGAGATTTCAAGGTTGCCTAATCCAAAATCTTGCTTAATAATTTGAGCGGGGCTAGGGGCTGGTGTACGTAGCTGAGCTTGGCTGGTAATGATACTGCCAACCAGGAGTACTACCATCATAAATTTTTTCATAGTGCTTGCTTATTTGAAATACAAAAATAGCGTAATCGTGGCAATGCCCTTATTGACGGCTTTGTTGAAAGCCAGGATGAAACGTGACCAGGGTTTTTCGTAAAAAGTCACGATCCAGGTGCGTGTAAATTTCAGTGGTGGTGATACTGGAATGTCCCAGCATTTCTTGTACGGCTCTTAAATCAGCTCCCCCCTCAATCAGATGTGTAGCAAAAGAGTGTCGGAAAGTGTGGGGGGATACCGTTTTTTGTATCCCTGCCGCACGAGCCAAGTCTCGGATGATGTAAAAGACCATTACGCGCGAAAGAGGACCACCCCTTTTGTTGAGAAATAGAAAATCTTCTTTGCCTTTTTGTGGAGTTATGCTTTGTCTGGAGGTTTGTCTGTAAAGTTGAATATACCGGGAGGCGCTGTCTCCAATTGGCACTAGTCTTTCTTTATCACCCTTTCCCCGCACCCGAATAAACCCCAGGTCTAAATAGAGTTTAGATAATTGTAAATTGATTAGCTCACTGACTCGAAGCCCGCAACTATATAAGGTTTCTAACATCGCTTTATTACGCGTACCTTCTGGTTTACTAAGGTCTAGTTGCGCAATTAGTTGTTCAATTTCTTCGAAGCTTAGTGTATCTGGAAGCACTCTTTTTTTTCGAGGTGCCTCCAAAAGGGAGGTGGGATCTTTTGTGCAGATTTGTTCTAGTAAGCAATACCGATAGAATGATTTTATACCCGACAATATTCTAGCCTGTGATCCTGCGGAGAATCCGTTTTCATGAATCCACTTTAAAAATTTTCTTAAATGATCAGTTTGTACTTCAGCCGGCGAATCTGCTAATTGCGCACTTATTAAAAAGCGGCAAAATAAATTTAGATCTCGTAAATAGGCCTCAATTGAATTTTCTGCAAGTGATTTTTCGAGTTGCAGCCAGGCTTTAAATCCCTTTTGGTATACCTGCCACATAAGCGGTTATTCAAGCACAATTTTTTTCTCCTTGATCACCCACGTGTTTCCAACCTTGATTTTAGCCCAAATAGTTGATCGGGTAACTGACACGCTGTCGATATGGTCATGGATAACGTCGTAGTCGATATCCAATTTTTCACCAAAAGTCATCATGGCTTTTTTACCGTCTAATGCATCTTCTACAAAAAGGTTGCCACGATCTGTGTTTACAATGAGCCCCTCTTCGATTGCAAATTTTGGATCCATAGGATTAAGGCCACTGCTTTTTAGACTAAAGGGAGTTGCTTTATCATACGGAAGCTTAATTTGAAAACCACGTCCTGTTACACAATCATTGAAAAGTATCCAGGCGTATTGATTTTCTTTGAATTGAACGCTCATATAATTCTTATTGATTTTTACGGTTCTGCCAATTAGATATGCAAACCCAATTTTTCGTTTGGTACCCAGACCATTGTAACTCCAGCTTAACGTGTCAGGCAAACAGTTTACTACGCTTATCTCCACATAGGGGGTATCCTGGTGTGTGCCAGTGAACCGAATATTCTCGTTGATGCAGGCGGTATCACAAAAAGTAAGAGGGGCCGACGAAAACAAGCTACAAGACTGAAAACTGCTAACGGTTACCGATAACGCAACAAAAAAAAGAAGGATTCGCATGGATTGTGTTTTGACAAATTTAATCCCTTTGAATAACTATCTTAGCGCACCATGAAAAATGTAAAGGAATTTTCACTACGCGCTTTTTTGTCCCGTGCTAAACGTGATCGTCGAGCTTATCGTCTCTATTTAACCCGACTTGAGAAGAATAAGCCCCGTGGAGTTGAAAGCCGTTTGGCGGCATGGGAAAAAGCGGTATGGAAGGAAATAGACTGTCTAACCTGTGCTAATTGCTGTAAAACAATGACGCCAACCTATACGCCACGTGACTTAAAGCGAATATCGAAGCACTTTGGAATGACCGTGAGCGCCTTTCAAAAAAAATGGTTAAAAAAAGAGAGGGGCGGAGATAAGGATTGGGTAAATAAAAGCACCCCTTGTCAGTTTCTAAATAAGAAGGACAACAAATGTAGTATATACGCTATTCGTCCCGCTGATTGCTCTGGATTTCCTCATTTAAGAAAAAAGTTTGTAGACTTTGCACACATTCATCATCAAAATGTTGAGAGTTGTCCAGCGACCCATGCATTAGTAACAAAAATGAAGGCTGCAATTCCCTCCTAGAAATCCGAAAACAATTCAATCAAGGGCGATTGATCCTTGTGTAAAGTGATCGCAACAATATCAAACTGTATCCAGCAAAATCCTCGGTTGGCTTGTAAGTAATGGTATGCGGCCCGTTTAATTCGTTTAACCTTTTTCCAGTTTACGCTTAATTCAGGGCCACCAAAAATAGAACTGGTTCTTGTTTTTACTTCAATAAAATGAAGTGTGTTTCCGCGCAGCGCAATTATATCAATTTCAAGGTGTCTGTACCTCCAATTCTGATGCATAATCTCATATCCTTTTTTCTGAAGCCATAAGACTGCAAGGGCTTCACCATTGGCTCCAATTTCAATATGTTTGGCCATGCTTTATCTTTACAGCAAGTATATCATTGATACGCTATGGCTGCTATTAATTTATTGGAGGGCGTTGTGAAGAATTATGATTGGGGTGGATATTCTTTTCTGCCCAATTTGTTAGGTATTGATAACGCTTCTCAAAAACCCTTTGCTGAGTACTGGATGGGCACACATGTGCAGGGAATGGCTCATATTGTAAACCAGCAGGGGCAGCGTTGTAGATTGAATGAAGTTGGAGTATCCTTGCCTTACCTCTTAAAAGTTTTGGACGTTAAAGAAATGCTCTCTATTCAAGTACATCCCACGCGTCAAGCTGCCATCAAAGAATTTGCTTTGGAAAATCAAGCAGGTATTCCGCTTGATGCGCCCTATAGAAATTATAAGGATCAAAATCATAAGCCAGAATTAATGGTAGCGCTTGGACCTTTTTGGTTATTGCATGGTTTTAAAAAGGCCAGCCAGATTCAGGCAGTTTTTGAAAGCACACCAGAATTTACATCACTACGAAGTTTATGGGAAAAAGAGGGAAATCAGGCATTATACCAATTTGTGATGACAATGCCACAGCAAGAAGTTAATCAAATGCTGGGCTCACTTTTGAGTCGTTTACAAAATGAAACGGTGTATTCCCCGTTTAAAAAAGATAATCCAGCTTATTGGGCCTTAAAAGCTTCCCATCTATACGGGAATAAAGACTTTATTGATCGGGGTATTTTTTCTATTTATTTTTTTAACCTGGTTTCGTTGAAAGAAGGTGAAGCTATTTTTCAGGATGCAGGTATTCCTCATGCCTATTTAGAGGGCCAGAATGTGGAGATTATGGCAAACTCGGATAATGTATTAAGGGGGGGCTTGACCTCTAAGCATGTTGATGTTGCTGCATTATTGAAACACACTCGTTGTGAGGGTATAGTGCCCGAGATATTGCAAACACACAAAGCAATTGGCCTTCCAGTATGGTTTCCTACACCCGTTGAAGATTTCAGGTTAGGTCAACTTTTTATGACTAAGAAGGAGAAATATCATCTTAAAGATACAGGTCCGTTGATCCTTCTATTATTGAAGGGTTCTGTAGAGATAGTGGGGGGTAGTCACTCCGTAACACTTAAACAAGGTCAGTTAGCTGCCCATTGGGATGGGAGGGATGAACTGTTTCTGCAAGCTGACCAAGATACAACCCTATTCTTAGCTACTTCTGCTATCCACAAGGGTGAATAAGTTGTACACGCAATTGGCTCAATTCAGTTAATTTTGTTTAAACCCAAAAAATCTATTTGCATATGTCATTTTCACTTAAAACTGCATTATTCACGGTAGTACTAACATTGGTGACAACCCTTTGCAAATATTTTTTTGGACCTGTAATCACACTTTCTGGTTTTTCTCCGGTACTAGCTATTGCCCTTTTCTCTGGTTTTGTATTTAGACGTAGCGAATGGATATTTTTCTTTTCTATTGTTGCATTGTTAGTGAGTGACCTGTCAATCCAGGTACTTTATATTAATGACCTGTTCGATTACCAGGGTATTTACGCGGGTCAATGGAAAAATTATCTCCTGGTATTAGGTTGCACCTATATTGGGTTTATTTTCAAAGCAGCCACTTACCGAAACATTGGTCTTGCTGCTTTTATTGCACCGACCATTTTCTTCTTTCTCTCAAATGGTTTGGTTTGGTTACAGGCTACCGAGATTACATACACTAAAGATCTAGCTGGCTTTATCACTTGTTTGACTGCTGGTTTGCCATTCTACAAAAATTCATTAATCTCTACACTTGTTTTCTTACCAGCAATCCTGGTTTTTTACAACTATATCACTGTGCGTAAAATTGAATTGCGCCTTAGCTAGTCTCTTTCAAGACTAATTTTGATTTTCCTCGTAATAGACGTCTATTTCCAAGCCGTTGTGAATTGCAGCTTGTGTTGCTAGTTGATCACATCGGTTATTAAATGGGTTATCAGCATGGCCCTTTATCCAACGAAAGCTAACCTCATTTTCCTGTAGAAGAGAATGAAGTTCTCTCCATAAATCTGGATTTTTTTTGCCGCCTTTAAAATTGGTGACGATCCATTTTTTTAACCAACCCTCTTTGATTGCCTTTACCACATACTGGCTGTCTGAGTAAACCACTACTGATAGTCCTTTCTTTCGAAGTGCTTTCAATCCTTCAATAACCGCCAATAATTCCATACGATTATTGGTGGTATGCCGAAAACCTCTCGATAATTCTCGTTCATGTCCGCCATATTTAAGGATAACACCATAGCCGCCAGGCCCAGGATTACCTCTTGAAGAACCGTCTGTATAAATTAACACAGGTTCTGACATAGGGTGTAATTATACTTGAAATACTCCGTTTTGGAGAGTAGGAGGTAGTGGTGCATGATTGGAGGCTGAAATCCCTTCCGCTAAAATCATTCTTGTATCGGCGGGATCTATGATCTCATCTACCCACAATCGTGCAGCTGCATACAAGGGGTTCAATTGATCTTGATACTTGCGCATGATGGAAGCTAAAAGCTCTTTTTCAGTTTGTTCATCGATTTGTTTTCCCTTCGATTTTTGAGCAGCCACTTCAATTTGCAAGAGAGTTTTGGCGGCTGCTTCGCCACCCATGACCGCAATTTTTGCAGTAGGCCATGCCAGAATCAAACGTGGATCGTATGCTTTGCCGCACATGGCATAATTTCCTGCACCAAACGAGTTCCCAATGATAACAGTGAATTTTGGTACTATTGAATTGGCCACTGCATTTACCAGTTTAGCACCATCTTTGATAATACCGGATTGCTCACTTCTGCTACCCACCATAAAGCCGGTTACATCCTGCAAAAACACAAGTGGAATTCTTTTTTGATTACAATTTAGAATAAAACGCGCTGCCTTATCTGCACTGTCATTATAGATTACGCCCCCCATTTGCATTTCTCCTTTTCCACTCTTTACTATTTTTCGTTGGTTTGCTACAATTCCAACAGCCCAGCCCTCTATTCTTGCATAGCCGCAACAAATCGATTTTCCATAGGTTGGTTTAAAGGGTTGATAGCTGTCCTCATCAACAATGCGTTCTATCAGGTCCATCATCTCATAAGGCTTTCCATCCTTTGGAAAAAGTCCATACAGTTCGGCTGCATTTGACTTAGGCGCTTTGGGAGAGATCCTGTTAAAACCTGCTGTGGGGCGATCTGCCAAAAGTTGTACTAGCTTTTTAATATGATCCAGACAGGCCTCTTCGGTGGGAAAGGTGGCATCAGCAGTGCCGCTAAGGTCAGCATGCATTTTTGCTCCGCCTAAGCTCTCATTATCTACTTCTTCCCCAATTGCTGCTTTTACTAGATAAGATCCCGCAAGGAAAACAGATCCACTTCCCTCCACCATCAACATTTCGTCACTCATAACAGGAAGATAGGCTCCACCAGCCACGCAGGCACCCATCACGGCAGCAATCTGTGGAATGCCAGCAGCACTCATTTTTGCGTTGTTCCGAAATATTCTTCCAAAATGTTCTTTATCTGGAAATATCTCATCCTGTAAAGGGAGATAAACGCCGGCACTATCAACCAAGTAAATAATTGGTAAATGATTCTCCAGCGCAATTTCCTGCATGCGCAAGTTCTTTTTACCGGTAATTGGAAACCAGGCACCCGCCTTAACCGTTTGATCATTTGCAACCACAACACATTGTTTGCCGCTTATATAGCCAATTCCTGCAACGGTACCTCCCGCAGGACAGCCTCCATGTTCAGCATACATCCCATATCCGGTGTAGGTACCAATTTCTATAAAAGGGCGATCCTTATCTAGCAAATAGGTTAGTCGTTCCCTGGCTGTTTTTTTATTTTTTTCGTGCTGTTTTTCAACCGCCTTTTTTCCTCCCCCCCAATGTATCAGTTCACTTGTTTGCCGAAGCTGACTGAGCAGCCCCCGCATGTGATCTTCATTTTTATTGAATTCGATATCCATGGGGATCAGATTTATTTTCCTTTTTCCGCTACGCCTTCATATTTTGTTTCGATATCCTTTAATACAGTGAAGAGTCGCTCATTGATTGGAGCTTCCGTTCTTTCAAATCCACCATAGTAAGCTGGTTGGGAGATTTGAATATAGTTATAATATGATTCTTGTTGTTTTAAATCAGATAGAATTGCAGTCTTCACTTTTGCAGCCAGCTCTTTCATACCAGCTTTATAGGCAGCCTCTAAGTAAATTAATGAGGATTGATTATGGCTGTTGTAGCGGCTCACCATTGCATAGGGGAGTGATTCCTGGGTAATGGAGGCTTCAATTTTATTCATCACCTTGATTGCTTCCTCTTTTTTACCAGCATCTGCCAAGTTCCCAGCTGCTTCCGCAAATAAAGTTCTGATGTTGAGTAGGTGTCGCCGATTTTCCTCATCAAAGTAAATATTTTTACTTTCAGCACCTCCAAATCTGTACTTCTCCATGAGATTCTTGTAAAGTACATCCAGATTATTATCGCGTAGTGTTGTACCGCCAAGGCCATTAGAACGCATGGATTGGTCAACTACCCAATTCATTTGTGAAAACTGGGGCATTACGGGTACTAACCGATACGCTAACCCATCCTTTCTAAGATAGGGGCCAAACCCTAATTCTCCCATGGGAGATGTAAAATAAATAGGTCTTTTCCACTGATTGGCTGCGATGATGTTTAAAATAATCAAGTCATTTTTTAGCAAGGCACGCTTGGGTAACTCAAAACCAAGTGCTGGAAGTATGCTGTCGCCAGGCTGTGCAGTTCCATTTTGTAAAACGATATTTCGATCTACGGGCACGCTTACTTTACTTACGGGAATTATATTCAATGGTTCTCCTCTGGAATTATCCATTCTGCTGGGGTCGTCGCTACCTACATAATCTTTCATGAGATCATATAAGTCATAAAAGGCAGCTTGATCAATTCCGCTAACCGGGTTATATAGAACATAGTTTCGCTTATTGCCTTCAATTTTGTCGGCTGGCCAAATCATATCAATAGAATCTGCGTCATTGATTTTATAACGCAATTGATTAATGTACCAGTCAATACCCAATAAACTATTATTCACCACGCGTACATCAGTGCGAATACCTTCTACTTCTTGTGCATACCACAGGGGATAGGTATCGTTATCTCCAAACGAAAAAAGAATGGCATTGGGAGCGCAACTTTCCAAATAGTCTCTGGCCATATCTGGTGCAGTAGTCTTGTTGCTTCGATCATGATCGTCCCAATTTTGAATACTCATCCATGTTGGAACTAGCGCACAAAGTATCACGGATATTGCTACAATGGTTGAAGCACCTCTATTTCCTTTGTTGAATTGTTTTAAGAGTGCAGGTACTCCTGCAGCTAAACCGACTCCCAGCATTCCAGCGGCTATGGCATTTATCATGGCGCCATCTCCATTTCCTGGAAAGCAACTCATAAATGTTACTAAAAAGGCAAGTGACCCCGAATAAATTAAAAAGTCACGACTCATTAACTTTTCGATTTTTTCTTGTGCCAGTACTGCAAAGGCAACTACGGCCAAGCCAATCCAAATGGCAAATGCATAAAAAGATCCTACGTAAGCATAATCTCGTTCACGTGGCTGGTTGCCGGGTTGGTTGAGGTACAACACAACCGCGATGCCAGTGAAAAAGAAAAGTAAGAAACTAACAATCCAATCTTTTCTATTACGCAGGTAATGAAAAACACAACCTATTACACCCAGTAGAAAAGGAAGTAAGTAGTACTTGTTATTGGCAGCATTTTCCTGCATGCTCTGGGGTAATCTGGCTTGATCGCCTAATCTCGCATTATCCAACGCAGCAATGCCAGAAACCCAATTTCCATCACGTTTGTTACCTAATCCTTGAATGTCGTTTTGCTTACCTGCAAAATTCCACATAAAATAACGCCAGTACATCAAGCTCATTTGGTAGCTAAAGAACCAATTGATGTTATCTCCGTAGCTGGGCGCTTCATAAGCGCCTGATTGCTGATCTTGGCCAAGCCCGAGCCACTCGGCATAGAACTGTGCATGATATTGATCGTCGCTGGAATCCCACACGCGTGGGAATAATTGCTTGACATCACTAGTATAGTTATAGTCCCGCGTTCTTCCGATAGGAATATAACTTTCCTTGCCTTTGATATACTTCATCTCGCTTTCGACAAAAGGTTGATCTTGTACCAAGTCTTTTGAAGGATCCGCTGCAAAATGGGGTCCATAAATTAAAGGAGCGCTTCCATATTGCTCACGACTCAAATAATAAACTAAGCTGATGGGATTGTCCACATTATTCATGTCGATGCCGGGATTGGCATTAGAACGAATAAGTGCTGTGAAATACATAAAATAACCTAGTAACATAAACAAGTAACACCAAAGTGAGAGCTTCAATATGCGTAAGGAGGAAGGCTTCAAGAAATAACCGGCAGCTACAGCCACGCTAATCAACGCTAGGAGAGGAATAAATTTAACACCATCTCCAGGAACATACACAAAAGGTAGTGCCATCAATAACAAGAAGGCTACAAACCAGGTGATTAATTTTGAGGAAGAAAACTTTGCAGCTGTAAAGAGCAAACCTCCCAGCACTAAGCCAATCAGTACTATAAAGTAAATCGCAAATCCAGCAAAAAAGGGCATTCCCAGCGTGTTGACAAAAAAGATGTCAACCAGGCCGGCAGCTTTCATGGAGTACTGAATAATTCCCACCTGGACAAGTCCTGTAATGGCGCAGCCAATTAGAAAGGCATAAATTGATCCTTTTGTTGTGACTGCATAACGACGGTAATAATAAATCATCACGATGGCAGGAATCGTCAGTAGGTTCAATAAGTGTACTCCAATGGACAAGCCCATCATGAAAAATAAAAAAACAATCCATCGGTCAGCTCGTAAACGTTCTGCTGGATTGATCCCAGCTCTTTCATCAGCTTGTTCCCATTTCAGCATTGCCCAAAACACTAAGGCAGTGAAAAAAGAGGAGAGCGCATAAACTTCCCCTTCTACAGCACTAAACCAAAATGAGTCAGAAAAGGTATATGCAAATGATCCTACAACACCCGCACCAACTATGGTATTTATTTGCGTAGCAGATAAATTTTCTTCTGCGGTGTTAAATAATTTTCTGCCAAAGTGTGTAATACTCCAGAAAAGAAAGAGTATTGTAGCAGCACTAGCAAGGGCGCTTAAAAAATTCACGGCACTGGCTGCCGTAAGTGGACCGTCACCAAATAGGATGATAAAAAAGCGGCCTAATAGTACAAATAATGGCGCACCAGGAGGGTGGGGTAATTGCAGCCCTTTTGCGCTGGCGATAAACTCTCCAGTATCCCATAAACTGCCTCGTGCTTCACGGGTCAATACATAGGTGGCAAGTGCAATTAAAAAGACCGTCCATCCGGTCACGTTGTTGGCTTTTCTAAATGTCATGTAGACGTGGTTTTACGACCCGACAAAAATAGGGCTTAACCCGGCAAAATAGGGGAGTCGGTACTGTTAAGATTTGGGGTAATTATTGGAAATAAACCCGGACCGTTTGATAAGCTAATTGCCCCTGTCGGCTTTTTTCTGAATAGCCTTTCAGTCCAAAGAGTCCGGCGGCATTTCCTTTATTGATCGCAATTTCTAAGTAGCCGGCACTGTTGAAAAGTGCCAACTTTTCACCTTCTGAGACGTCAGCATAACTTTCGCTCAATTGGTCAATAGTTTCATCTCCTCTAAATACAATCCGAAAGCCACGTCCTTTTCTATTTTCCTCAAATTGCTCCCTGGTAATATTGACAATTACATTTTCAAAACTGTCAATGAAAATGATCTGCCCCTCAATAAATTGTTGCTCGATGATTGGTTGCAAGTGTTTCTTTTCCTGAAAACGAATATCTGGTATACCAAGGCGTTCAATGGACTCTCCTTTGTTAATCCGGTTTATAATATTCCCCATCACTTCGGTTAACTGCAAGGTTGTTTTGCTAACGGTCTCATTCAGCGGAATTCCAATTACCATGGCAGGCGTGCCTTCCAGAATCATACTTAGTAATCCATTATCAGCGGTGAGAAAGTAGTGGTCCTGATGAAAGGCCAGTAGTAATTGCTTGGGGGGTGTTGCAAATAAGTCTACTAAAATCAGGTGGAAGCTAAATGGTGGAAAATGTCGAATGGCACTTCTGCATACGTAAGAGGCCTGTGGATAATTGAAGGGAGGAATGTGATGAGAGATATCGATTAATTGGGCGTCAGGAATCAACTGTAAAAGCTGCGCCTTGATGGCCCCAACTAAATAGTCGGGGCTGCCGATATCGGATGTAAGCGTGATTAGCGCCATAATTTACTGGATCAGTTTGCCATCTTTGAAGAAGAAACGGTGTACTAATTTATCAGCCCAGGCAGGAAAGAAGCGGTTTAAAAAAACAGTTCTTTTTCCGGTGAAAGTAAGAACCAGGGTTCTTTTATTGCGAGCAATGGCTTGCAAAATATGCCCAGCGCATTCGCTAGCAGGCATCATTTTACCTTCATCCATGGATGTTTCACCATGCGCTTCTGCATCCTTGTTTAAGGCTGCATGTCTAATGTTGGAGGTAGTAAAACCAGGGCAGACCCACATCACATGAACACCCTCTTCCATCATTTCTGTTCGCAATGCTTCGAGCCAACCCTGCAATGCGAACTTGCTAGCAGAGTAGCCACTTCTTCCAGGTAATCCGCGATATCCTGCAATAGAGGAAACACCAACAATAGTTCCCTTTCTTTCCATAATCGAGGAAAGTGCATAACGAGTACAGTATACCGTGCCAAAGAAGTTTATATCCATCACATGACGTATTACCTCAATGGTGGCGTCTTTCATCAGGGCACGCATTGAGATACCTGCATTGTTGATAAGGATATCTATTCCTCCAAATACTTCGTAGGTACGTTCAATAAATAATCGGCAATCATTTTCACTACTAACATCAGTTACCATGCAGTGCAATGCGCTGCTGGGATATTCCTTTTGCAGCTGATAGATTTTGTCCTGCTTTCTTCCACAGGTAGAAACACGTGCACCGGAGCGGAGTAATTGCTCCACTAGCGCTTTGCCAATTCCGTCGGTACCGCCTGTAACGACCACTACTTTTCCACTGAAAAAATCATTTGTATGCATCCGTCTACAAACCTACTTTAAAATTGAAGAAAAAGAGTTGATAAATCAACCTAAAAAGTTTTGGTGTAATTGGGGTAGGGGCTTATTTTTGCACTCCCAAATTTGGTTGATCTCGTAGCTCAGTTGGTAGAGCACAACACTTTTAATGTTGGGGCCCTGGGTTCGAGTCCCAGCGGGATCACAAAAAAGGCCGTCGTCAGACGGCCTTTTCTTTTTCTATGCTTTTAACGCTTTTTGTAAGATGTTCATCACATCCTTTTTGATCATTTTCTCTGCAAGTAACAGCATATTGTGAAAAGCTTTTTCTCCTGATATCCCATGACCAATCAAGACTGGTTTGGCTACACCCAGAATAGGAGTTCCGCCATAGTCCTCAAAATTAAATCGGTCAAAATAAGCATGCTGAATTCCTTGTTGTTTAGCTATATCATAGATGGATTCAGCCATTTTCAGGATGATGTTTCCGGTAAAACCATCGCATACCATCACATCTGCTTTTGTCTTTAGAATATCTCTTCCTTCAATATTGCCAATAAAGGAAATGCTTGCATTTTCTTTCAGTAGCGGGTAAGTAGCTTGGGCTAACTGATTTCCCTTTCCTTCTTCCTCTCCAACATTGATCAGGCCTGTAGTAGGGTTCTCAATCCCAAGTATTTGTTGTGCATAGACAGTACCCATCATTGCAAATTGATTCAACTGCTCAGGTTTGCAGTCTGCGTTGAGTCCAACATCCAAAAGCAAACCTGTTTTACCATCCGCTTTAGGGATGATCGTGGATATGGTGGGGCGAATAACTCCCTCCAATGGCTTAATGCTAAAGTGCGTTCCTACAAGCATAGCTCCAGTGTTGCCTGCGCTAAGGAATGCATCAATTTTATTTGCTGCCAGTAAACCAAAACCAATGGCAATTGAAGAATCCGTTTTTTCTTTTAATGCTTTGGTAGGGTGCTCATGCATACCAATGGTGGATGGTGCATGCTGAATCATCAAGGAGGATGGTTCAATTCCATGCTCTTTCAGTAGTTTTTCAAGCAGGGGCCGATCACCTATCAGGCATAGCGTAGAGGGAGATTCCTTTTGTAAAAAGGCTTTAACACCCTTTACTGCTTCGAGCGGTGCAAAGTCTCCGCCCATCATGTCTATTCCAATCTTCATGCTATTTTAAATGCGAAATTCCAAACCCAGTACCCGCAGGGTTCCGGCATTTGGAATTTGGTGAGCAATTAAATGCGATTAAGCTTTCAGCGGTGCTTTTTCAGCAACCAACTTGCCTTTGTAGTAAAGTTTTCCCTCACTTACATGTGCGCGATGACGCAAGTGTGTTTCCCCTGTTGTACCATCCTGAGAGAGGGTAGCAGCAGTAGCTTTATAGTGGGTTCTGCGTTTAGCACTTCTTTGCTGGCTGTGTCTTCGTTTTGGATTTGGCATACATTCCTATTTTGAGAATTATGATAAATTTTTAAATTGATCCAATCCTTTCCAGATTGGCTTTTTTTCAGTTTCTGATTCAGGTTCTTGTTTCATTTTTTTTAGCAATTCCAGCGCGGCTTTGTTGCAATACGGACCATCCATTTTCTCAAAGCCACAAGCTTTCTGCATGGGTAAACTCAAATTAATGAAGTCGTAAATCCATTCCTCCACGTTCAGGTGACTCTCGCCACGGCTGATGTAAAAAACATCAGGATCTTCTTCTTGTTCATTCATCAATTCGGGTTCTTCCACCATCTTGACCGTAATTTTAAATTCGTCCCAAAGTTCAAGCGGTAGGTTGCCATTGCATCGATCACAGGTTACTTCCAACATGCCGCCGATTTCGAAAGTAAGCAGGAAAAAACCTGTTTGTTTTTCGAGTACCAGACGAACATTTGCTTTACAGTTCTTAAAGTCCTGCTCTTGAAATGCTACAAAGAACTTGTCGCTGATCGGGTAATTGAACTCATGAAACCCGGGTTTTAAACCCACAAAGGCAATATCGTACTCCCGGCGTCGACCCATAGTACTCCTTTTCAGCGTGCGCAAAGGTAAGATAAACTTTTCATACTTTTAGGCAAAGCATTATTTTGTAATCGATTGATTATGAATCAAATAAAAAAGCTCGTTGTGGGCACTTCCTTCCCACGGCTTTTGGCTGGCCTCCTTAGAAATTGGAGTTGGGCTTTATTGTTGCTTTTTGTATTGTCTATAAAGTTTTTTGCCGCTGATGCAGCGCGAGTAGAATTTTATTACAGTCAGGCTTTTTATCCATTTTTAGCGGGTACCATGAGAGGGTTGCTGGGCTGGCTTCCGCTTAGCATTGGCGATATACTCTATGGTCTTGTTGGAATTTATTGCATAAGTAAGTCCATTGCTTTACTTAAGAAATTAACTACCAGATCGATTCCTTTGCCACGCTGGAGAATGGTTTTTGGAAAATTACTTTTCCTTTTCTTATTTATTTACGTCCTTTTTAATTTGTTGTGGGGTTTAAATTATAATCGTCTTGGAATTGGAAGCCAATTAGAGCTAATTCCATCCAATGTAAGCAAAGAGGATATTGATACGCTCACTGTTCGTCTTTTAGCAAAAGCAAATGAATACGCAATTTTGGTGGACATTACCACTCGCCAAGACTTTTGCAAAAAAGAAAAACTTTTTAAGGCTGCTATATTGGAAGTGCAAAATGCTTCGAGTAAATATCCTTTTCTGAAAGCCAAATTAGGAGCTGTAAAACCATCTGTCTATAGCTACGCTGGTAATTATTTGGGGTTTCAGGGTTATTACAATCCCTTTACTGGAGAGGGGCAAGTGAATACCACCATCCCTGTTTTTTTAAGACCTTTCGTTGCCACGCATGAAATAGCACATCAGTTGGGTTATGCAAAGGAGAGCGAGGCAAATTTTGTTGGCTTTTTAGTGTGTAGAGAGGCGAGTGAGCCGCTATTTCGATATTCAGCCTACTTAGATATGTATATGTACGCTCATGCAATTTTATTTCAGATGGACTCTGCGCGTGCGCACGAGGTAAAGTTGCAACGTACTAGTCAGGTTCAGTCGGATATTCAAGCGTTGAAAGTGTTTTATCAACAGTATCAAACTCCGCTGGAAGAATTAGTGATGCAGGGGTATGACTATTTTCTACAGGCTAATGAACAACCACAAGGAAAACAGAGCTATAGCCAAGTGCTACGTTGGTTAATGGCATGGGTTCGGAAAAATGGGTGGGAGGCCTTGTAACTTAAAACTTGTTTCGCCACATCATACTCTCCACCGGCTTGTTGGGTTGATTGCTATACTTTGAATTTTTTTTCTGGTTGTATGAAATTTCAATGGGCCCATCCACAGGAAAATAGATCAACTGCCCAATGGGCATGCCCTTGTAAACTTTGACAGGTTGTTTTACAGAAATTTCCAATGTCCAGTTTCCGCAAAATCCAACATCGCCTTTACCTGCAGTGGCGTGGATATCGATGCCCAGACGTCCTGTCGATGATTTTCCCTCCAAGAAAGGAACGTGTGCGTGCGTTTCAGTATATTCTTCAGTAACGCCTAAGTAAAATATGTGCGGGTATAGGACAATCCCATCGTCTGGAATTTCAAAATACTCAATCAGGTTATGTTTTTTTGCATCTATCTGATGCTCTTTGTAAGTAGCCAATGTTTTCCCTAGGTGAACATCATAGGAATTACTACCTAAACACTCCCGATTATAGGGAGAAATTTTGATGGTGCCTTTTTCAATCTCTTCTAGAATCCGGGTGTCTGAGAGAATCATAATCGTATATTCGTTTTGATTTGCGGCAAATTAGTCAGGAATCGCTCCATTATGCCGATTATTTTTCAACAACAGCTTTCAGACGGGGCCCAATTGGCCTTGTGGGAAATCACCGAGCCGCTGTTTTATTTCGAACAGTTAATAGCACCGGCTCGCCCCATTGCTCACGAGGAAGTAAAAAGGAGGCATCTGGCTGCCCGTGTGGCGCTTCTTTCCTTGGCACCTGACTTTCCCCTGGATCAATTGCTGCTTAATCCTGCCGGAAAACCATTTCTGGAAGGTGGCAGTCAGCATCTTTCCCTTTCACATACTACCGACTTTGCCGCGGCCATTCACGCACAAGACAATTCGGTAGGAATTGATGTAGAAAAGGTTGGCGAACGCATCTTTCGCATTCGTCATAAATACTTAAGTGATCAGGAGCAAGCGCATTTACAAGAGGCCATAAAGTTGGATACACTACAAGAATCGGAGGTGGCCGCACGGTGGTTGACCTTATGTTGGTCAGCAAAAGAGTCGTTATACAAATGGAAGGGCGAACACGGGGTTGATTTTATCAACGATTTGCAATTGATTTCGGTATTACCCGATCTTTCGCAATTAATATTTAGAACCTCTTTTCGAGAGGAGCCGCTGTGCGTCAATTATAAATATTGGGATTCCCTTGTGCTAACCTGGGTACATGCCTAATTATTCCAAAGCTGAATCAGCGTCTCCTTCTTCTAATAAATTTAGGTTTACCTCTGCACCAGCAATTCCTTCAATTGATCCACGGATATGAGCAGCGTTTAAAAGTACTTTTTCCAATTGCTTTTCTCTGGATTTCCAGAGTTTCTCCATAGCGTCTCTCTCTTTTTGAATGGAGATTTTCATATTCATAAATCCTTCTCGTATGGCTTGCCATTGTGCAGAAAACTCACCACTTACCAGGTAGTCGTAGAGTAATTGCATCTTGTCGCCCTTGTTTTCCTGGTTTCGTGTTTGTTGATGCAATTTGATCAAAAGATCCCGCAGGATTTGAATGATTGGTTTTACCTCTGTAAAGGAACAGATCCAAACACCCTCGCGTTCGCCAAATTGCTGCATATCTTTTGGAAAAGCTTGCGTTACTAACACGGCAAGATCCGCCCCTTGTGAAATACGATCCGCTTTTAATTTTTCAATCCACTCCTGCGAAAATTCTTTGGTTCGTTTACTTTCAAAAATGATTCTTCCGCAGGATTGACCCGTATTGTCGCGCACCGTTTGTATACAGTCAGCGCCTCTGACTCCTTTACCCACTTCTTCCACCAGATCAAAAGGAAAGGCTGTACGTATCAAATCCTCCAATAATAATTCCTGTGCTTCTCCTTGTGATTGCATGCTTCCCTGTTCAACTTTTCGCTTCATTTCCTCGGCCAGCTTTTTTTGCACTTCTAACTTTTCTTCCATCTCTTTCATGCGCAACTGGAATTCAGTTTCCTTAGCGGCAATTCGTTGATCTTCTAGTTTTCTCAAGTCGATGGCTAACTTTTCTCGTTCTTCTTGTAATTTTTTTTGAACTTGTATCTCCAGCTCTTGCTCTTTATCTTTCAGCTCCTGTTCTTTCTTGAGAAACTCTAATTGTTGCTGGCGAGCTTCTTTTAATTTGTCTTCGTAGGATTTATTAGTTTCTTGGAGGTGTGTTAACTTGGTTTGATATTCTGATTCAATATTTTCACGCGTTTTTTTGGATGTTGCTTCCTCAATGCGTTTTGTCTCCTCCTCTAGTTTTTGTTGATATTCTTCATTTTTTTTCTTCTTCCAATCTGCGGCCTCATTTCTAACTTCCTTTTCTATCTCCTCACGGATTACTGCCTCCGGCGCAAAGGGATGGCCACATTTAGGACAGGTAATTTCTATCGACATGGGTGGTGTTTAATCAAATTTACGAGGGAACTCGCTCTTTTTTTAAAGGCGATACGCGTAGAAATAAAAAAGCCCTCCTGGTGGCAGGAGGGCTTCGTGCCCCGGATCGGAGTTGAACCGATACGGCCATTGCTGGCCACAGGATTTTCTTACCGCTTCGGTTTTCACCGCTCCC
>VFQT010000473.1_pt1 | contig 58888 bp, 62 predicted proteins | sample 3512381 | NCBI WGS metagenome assembly VFQT01 (sample SAMN10412376, study PRJNA504923) | tailings metagenome | isolation source: Relicate 2 Philex TSF3 active mining site | place: Philippines: Tuba, Benguet | collected 2017-08-29
GTCTTCTTGCCAAGGAGAAGCAGATTGCGGCGATTGTGGAAGAAATCAAATCGTTGTTGGTAAAGGGCTTGTAAATGAAGCATATTCCAATGCCACCACGCCGTAGCATGGCGGACAAAGTAGTTCGGGCAGCAAGTAAGAGCATTTTTCTTGCCGCAATGAAACACTTTGAAACTTCAAGAATAATTGATGTTGGTGAAATTGTTTCTGGAGGCACACCGAGCACGACAAACTCCGAATTATGGGACGGAGATATTGTTTGGATTACACCAAAAGATTTAGGACGTCCACGCAATATTGAAATTGATAGTTCTGAGAGAACGATTTCGCCAAAAGGAACGAACAGGCTTTTACCCGTAGGAACTGTTTTGTTCAGTTCTCGTGCGCCAATCGGGCATGTAGGCATTGCAGCAATCGAACTTTGCACCAATCAAGGCTTCAAAAATATTATTTGTTCTTCTAAAATCTACAATCGTTATCTTTTCCATGTTTTGAGAGCCAATATTGAAGAACTAGATGATATGGGACATGGCAACACTTTCAAGGAAATTCCAGCCAAGGTGCTTGCAGAATTCGAAATCCCCGTCCCATCCATCTCGTTACAAAAAGAAATTGGCGATTTACTTGATGTATTGTATTTGAGGCAGGCGGGAGAGAAATTTGAACTGCCTGAATTATCTTCTCCGCTGACGGAGCAACGCCGCATTGTGGCGCACATCGAGGCGCTGGCGGCGCGGGTCAATGAGGCACAGCGTCTGCGGGAAGAGGCAGACCTTGAAAGCGAATTGTTATTTGCTTCATATCTGAAAGCCACACGTCACCAACTGCTTGAAAGTGATTTTCCGAAAAAGAAAATTGGTGATATTGCAACAGTTACATCTGGCGGCACACCTTCACGCGATAATCCGATGTATTGGAATGGCGACATTCCTTGGATAAAGACTGGTGAATTGATTGATGGTGATATTTACGATTCAGAAGAATACATTACCGAAGAAGGAATGAAAAACAGTAGCGCAAGGTTATTCCCGCCAGAAACTATTTTGATTGCACTTTACGGGCAAGGACAAACGAGAGGACGCACAGCAAGGTTGATGATTGATGCCACAACAAATCAGGCTTGTTGTGCTATTTTGCCTACGCCCGAAATCCTTGATTCTCGATTTACCCAATATTGGCAAAGAAGTTTGTATTACGAAATGCGAGAAAAATCGCATGGTGGAGCACAGCCAAATTGGAATGGTGGCATGATAAAGAATATTGAAATTGCTTTGCCCCCGCTCGACAAACAGCGGCGCATTGTCGATTATCTGGATGGGCTGCAGGCGAAGGTCAATGCGTTGAGAGGGTTGCAGTCACAAAGTCAAGAGGAATTGGATGCTTTGCTGCCGTCCGTGCTGGATAGGGCGTTTAAGGGAGAGTTACTTGCTGACATAGAACATAAAAATACCAGTGTCAAATATGCAGCATTGGAAATCCCTTATACGCCGGGGGTGCTTCATCGATCTCCTAAAATTGTGTTGGTGTCCAAAAACTGTCTTCTAGGTGCAATCGCAGGTGACATGGTCGGTCAACGCTATGAACATCACCGCGCCACACATGAGCGTTTTCCGCTCTTCACAGAGCGAAGCCACTTCACTGACGATACTGTTCTCACCCTGGCGGTGGCGGATGGCATTTTGCATGGCGGCGAATATTTGAAATCTATTGTCGAGTACGCCAAGCGTTATCCGAACGCGGGCTATGGCGGCTACTTCCGCGACTGGCTGCACGCGAACGAACACGAACCTTACAACAGTTTCGGCAACGGCTCTGCTATGCGGGTCAGTCCCATTGGCTGGGCGTTCGATACTGTTGATGATGTTTTGCGAGAAGCAGAACGCTCTGCGGCTGTTACCCACAATCATCCTGAAGGTATCAAAGGCGCTCAAGCGGTTGCACTCTCCATTTTCCGCGCGCGAAATGGAGCAAGCAAGGAAGACATCCGCGCTGAAATTCAAGAACGCTTTGGTTATGATATGTCCCGCACGCTGGCGGAGATTGCCCCTGTTTATGAATGGGATGTGACCTGTCAGAAGTCTGTGCCAGAATCCATTATTGCCTTTCTAGAATCCACCGATTACGAGAGCGCAATCCGCAATGCCATTATGCTTGGTGGTGACGCCGATACAATGGCAGCGATTGCTGGCTCCATTGCCGAAGCGTACTATGGCGGCGTCCCTGCGGAGATTGCCGAAGAAGTCATGAAACGACTGACACCCGACCTCAAGTCCACGCTGGAGGAGTTTGGGAAAAGGTTTGGAACTAAAATCATTGAGTGAAGGGTAAAAAGAAGTAAATGAAATTGCTTGTTGAATTAAATAGTTCTGACTATTGGTTCAAAGTTGTGGAAATGCTCCAGCAAAATTGGGCACTTATTGAATCAACTCAGAATGGTTGCGTTGTTTATTTCATTGGTGGGAATAGTTGTCTGTGCTACTACCGTCCATGGGATAGGGCGATTACGGGAGAGTTGTAGCCTCCCTCTGTCCTTCGGACATCTCCCCAAAATGCGACGGTAGTGCTGTCGGATTTGGGGGAGAACTGGCAATTGAGATTTTTATGAACACGGAGCATGTTTCTAAAATTTTAATTTCAAGAGCAACCATTTCTCCTCCGATTTCGAGCCGCTGCTCTTTGCGGGTCGCAATCGGGGGAGGGTAGGAGGGGGCAAAAATGCCACGCCCACCCAGAAGCAACCCGAAAACCAGAACCCGTGCCATCGCACTTAGAAAAGAACTCACCCCCGCCGAGCGCAAACTCTGGGCGGTGATTCGTAACGATCAGTTGGGAGTAAATTTCCGCAGGCAACACGCCATCGGCAACTTCATTCCTGATTTTGTCTGCATTGAAAAGAAACTCATCATCGAACTGGACGGCAGCCAACACTTGGAGCAGGAAGAGTACGACAAAGAAAGAACCCAATATCTCGAATCGCAAAGCTACAAAGTAATCCGCTTTTGGAATAATGAAGTGATGAATAATCCTGAGGGAGTTATACTTGCAATCATGAATGTCTTGGAGAAGCAAGAATAATTCGTGGCAACGAACAGTAGTGCATTGTTATTTATCTGGATGGATTGCCCCCTTCACTTCGGGTATCTGTGACAGGCGAAAGTCAGTACATTGCGGGGGTTACGTAACGGAGTGATGTTACAGCCCACAACGGCAACGGTTCAAATTACGTCATCAAAGGTAGCTGCTGTACTCTTGTAAGCCAGAACCTATCTCCATTTGTGATGGGCTGTAAAACGGAATCTATGGCACGGTCAAGCAAGAGGCGGTAACGCTTTCGATTTACCCTGCGCAGATCCAGATCATTTCCCGCATCCCAGGCATGGGCGCGTGGCAGCCCCAGTGTGTAGATCAATCGTACAGTTTGACCCAGGCGGGGCGTTTTCTCTGCTTTGACCAATTGTTCCAATGCACTAAAGGCTGGCACGGGTGCGCGGTATTCGTTCAGGTTTCGGCTTACAGTTTGGTGAACGATCAATTTATCAGGCGGTACAAGACCCAAACGCAAGGCATTTTGTTTTTCACAGATCAAGGCACGGATCTCAGGTAAGTAATCTTTCAGGCTTTCCGCATTGGGCGCTTGAGCAAGAATTTCCAAGATCTGCATTTGCGTTTCTCGAATAAAAGCAGGGGTATCATGGCGGCGCGTCTCGATGCCGCGTGTTTTGATTTCTCCATCTTGAAACACGCCAAAATACCGATTGGGAACAGCCACCTTTTTGTTTTGTTTGGATGGTAAGAACGCCACCCATTTATAAACGCCATCCAGAGCGATCGGAAGATTTGTCCGCTTCTGGATTTCGTTTAGCAGGGGCTGATAATCCTCAGCCTTTTTATACCCTGACTGTTTTACCCACATCCCATCCACATATAGATGCAGCACCCGAAAGCCCAGATCTTCAGCGGCTTCTTTAGCGCGTAACAATACTTCCCGTCCATAGGCGGTCACGGCTTCATGAGCTTCTATTTTCCCAAAGCGGGCATTTTTATAACCAAGATAACCAAAGCAGGTCACCAGCAGCCATTTATGCGCGGCGGTGCTGGCTTTATAGTTTTTATACCTGCAATCAAAACGGGAAAGTGTAAGTAATTGATGTTTGAGCTTGTATCTTTTTTCAAGCAGGGGCGCAAGTGTTTGCGGTATCAGCCCTGATGTATTATCCGGCGTTGTATTTTCCAGCCCGGTCACCAAATCGGAAGTGGGTTTTGTCGTGTTCACTGTTTCAGGAGATATGTTGAATCTGACCATGATACTTGGATACATCGAGAAGAAATCAACCTCTGCCACATCTTCATGCAGACCGACAATGGGGTCGTATACGGTTCCACCCATGTCTTCGCGAAACAGTTGTGACGCGGTCTTGGGGCGCTCGGTTTGTTCCTTGCGAAGCGGCACAAGGATCTCATTTTCCAAAGCGGTCACGATTTGCATCGCTGAAATTCCCGTACCTGGCGAAACTCGTGCCACGGTTTGAATGGGCAGGGAGGTTACCCGCGCCATTTCAAAAACTCCGTCCAACCCGTAGTCGTGATACATCACCGTGTTGTTTATATCCACGTGAATCCTCCCTGCGAAATGGAATTGCTGCCCACGATAGATTATCTGATTGTAGGCAAAATAACTGCGCTCCTTTTTATAGCGGATATGTCCGTGCGGGTCACGGTTGAAGGGTAAAGGCTGGTTTTGCTCCTCAGATAATTTCAACAGTAAAGGCATAAGCCATGTATCCCCATGCGATGTGACGATCAAGTCGGGGTCATCCTGCTTGAAAAGATAATTCAGTAGACCCAAATCCAAAGATGGTTTTTTCAGATCCAATGTGATGCAATTTCGTTTTGTCTGAAAGTGGATCTGCCTGGGTTGATTATGCCTTGGGTCAACATCGGTTTCAATGGTTAATATTTTTAATGGCGGGGTTTCAAGATCAATATCCCATTTTGAATCCAGTACATTGATTTCATGAATATTACCCTGCTCGTCTGCTGCAACATGACAACGCGCAAAAGGGAACGTCCCATATTCAGCAGCATGCCGCAGGGCAATATGCAGGTCTGCATCATAAAAGGTCAGGTCTGGAAAGTTGTTTGTCAGTTTCAGAAAGAGTTCGGGCAGCATTACAGGGACGTCGAGCGTGGCAGATAGCACAACAGTCATTCCTGTAAATAGATCTTTGCGTTCAGTGCGTGATAACTCAATTTGTATCGACTGGCTGGACAGAAATTTCCATAGATCCCGCAACCGGTGATTTTGCCCAGCAGCATAAAACGTAACAGGAAAATCCTGCCGTAAACAGCGCCTTTGCCCGTCATCGCATAGCAGCCATAGAACGATCCCGCTTGCAGGGTGCGGATATAGATCAAGTAACCAACCTGTAAGGTCATTCGTCATTTTTCGACCTGAATGTTTCAAGCAGCTTTCGTAAATTCTCTATCTCGGCGCGTAGATGCATTACTTCTTTATGGTCTTCAATTTGCATGGCCAGCAGGAATGTTTCAAACGGCAATAAATGTCCGGCGTATGCGGCGGCAGCCCGGTGTTTGTATGCGGCAGTGAATAGGTCATCAAAGACAATTTGGTCTTCACGGCGCAAAGCTCGGCGGAACCTGGCAAGATTAGCCTCTTCTGCATGCAAGATATCGGTAATGGTTGGGGTGACATTTCCCATTAGAAGAACCTCAGTTGTGAAGTTTTATCCTTAAGTGGTTCATATATCGAAACATACGGGGCGGCAGCCTGCAGTCTGTCAAATAGATAAATCGAGTCAGGCGTATCAGGCGGTACATTGACACTAACTGCCAACCCTGTTCCATGGACCAGCTTTTGAAAATGTTCGATCGATCTCTCAAGTAAGAACTTGCGGCTTTGTATCTTTATATTTTCGTCATGAAATGTAGAAAGAAAATCGAGAATAACGATCGGTCCGTTCTGACCTGGTAATTGTTCAATGAGTTTTACCGCTTCATAACATGTGAACGCCCGTTGCACTTTGATGCGGTCAATAATTTCTTTTTGTCCTTTCGCAGCTCGTGCCACGATCGAGGCATCAAATTGCCTGCCGCAATCCAAAATCACCAGATCGGTCTGATGGGCTACATACGCGATCGCCACTAATAGTCGCAGCCGGGATGGGGATATCAGTAGGTTCCATTTTTTGGGGGGCAGGCGTAGTAAGTCATTCATTCCCCTACGATAATTAGTACCAAAAGACAAAAAAACCCCTATATAGGGGAAGGTTTACAGGGGAATACGAAGGGGGGAAGCAAATATAGGATGATAGACGAGTCCAGCCCTAGGGCTGGGCTTCTCGTCTTTCCCAGGCGCTAAAATCCCAATTGGCAAACATTACGCGCAGATCTGCCTTGCTTTGTAAGCCGAATTTATTCAGGACCTTTTGCAAATATGTTTTGACGGTTTCTTTCGATAACCCCAAACGGGCTGCGATTTGTGGGTTGGTATATCGAAGACAAGTTAAGGCAGTAACATCCTGCTCTCTTGGAGAAAGCAAAATCCATTGCTCGTAGAGTTTGTCTTGTTGGAGAGTATGGGATGAACTTACAGCCAGAGAATCAATATCAAATTTTCTTCGGTTCTCTTGGGCGGCTGCGTTCTTTACAACAAAAGGAAAAGGGTTACCCAAAACTAAATGGTATGTTTTATTTTTCTGATGTAAGCCCATCCGCCAATTTTTCAAAAATTGCCAGAAGGACATGACCAGACTATATCAGAACATGCGTTCTAAGTCAAGAGAGCGCCATTCATTATCACGTTCTTGTTATAAAAAGATTGTTGGGCAACATTCAACTCCAGTGGGGTTGGAGATTTGGTATCCGTGAAAAGAGAGGGCGGATAGAAGGGACTGCTGAAACCTTTTAGGTCTAAGGTAAACTTGCACCATCTATGACAGAAACCTCTCAACCTAATAATCCCTTGCATGGTATTACGCTGGAAATGATACTGACACAACTGGTCAAGCAATATGGCTGGGTAGAATTGGGCAAACGCATTCCGATCAAGTGCTTTTTGAACGATCCCAGCATCAAGTCCAGTTTGAAATTTTTGCGTCAGACTCCATGGGCGAGGAAGAAAGTGGAAGAGCTGTATCTGAAGTCCATAGCCAAGTAAAGCGGACTTGGATTTTTTTGAATTTACTTTAGGAGTGTTCTTATGGAGATCTACAAAGACTTGGGCGGAAGTTCCAGCATCCTTGCATACGAAGTCCGCGCGAATTCGATCTGGATCAAATTCAAGGATGGGTCGAATTATTTATATACCTACGAAAGTGCTGGAATGGTCAAAGTACGGATGATGCAATTTCTTGCCGGGGCAGGGATCGGGTTGAACGCCTTTATCAAGCGCTATGCGAGTCGCGAGTATGCCTTAAAGTCACGAGAGTGATTTTTTCGTTAAGAATGTGCGTTGCCTTGCATTTCAAACTTCACCACTAACGCAGTCAGCGCCCATTCGCTGGGGTTTTGTCCTTCCCATTCGTTATATTTGATCGCCATTGCCATGCGGATCATTTGCTCCAGCGTTTTATCTTCCAACAGGCTGGCAATGGCAGGGAAAGTCTGCCCGGCAATGCGAATGGTGACTTTGGGGTCCTTGAGGAGGTTCTTGACCCAGTCGGATTTGTCCATGCCGCCAGACATGAGATAGATCACGTTTTCATGGACGATGAACCAGATCTCGATCTCGTGTGGAATACCAGTTTTGCGTCCCTTCGTGGTGAGGTAGCAATATTCTTCTTTTTCAAATTGGGAAAGGTCTACCATAAAGAATCCTCCAAAATCATAGAGGGCGGGAAAACCCCGCCCTATGTATCATACTGCGTAATATCAAAGACTTCGTTCGAGAGGAAGTAGGTTTGTGCAGGGAGGAGAACGTGTTTGCGCTGCCCGGTGGCATAGACAGTGGTGCAAAAATTACGCGGCAGGCGTTTGATGAGCGCCGAATCATAGAGCAGGATGGAACGGTTCGTGATCTTCTCAATGACGGTCCAATGCTCGTGATAGCCTACAATGCCAAGAATAATGGCACGACCGGGAGTGCCGTCTAAAAAATATTGCATCGACTTCCAGAAGGTGGTCAGGTCGGGGTTGGGGACTCCGCGCCAGGGAATCCAGACGTTCGAGATACGCTTCTTGCCTATGACCTTGTTCAGGATCATGAGCATCTGTGGGTGGAGGATGCCGCCGATGAGGAACTTGCCTAACAAACCGCGGCGGGAGAGATAATGGATGATCTCATCGAACAACTGCTGCGACTCTTCATCGGTGGAATAGTTGATGATGCGTTCAGCGTTGATGATGCTGTACAAGCCGCAGAGTGAATCCAAGCCGCCTTGTTGAAAAGGCGGCAAGCCAGTCATCAGACGATGATTGACCCTTCTCATTGCATATTAGTCCTTTTTGCCGAAATACCCAAAGGCGATCAGTGCAACAGAGACGACGGCAACGGCAATACCACGCTGCAGGAGTTCCTGACCGTCTTTGATCTCGATCAGTTTTTGTAAATATTTGACCGCCATCACGAGCACGATCATGCTGCTCAATTTGGTCTTGAGCTCATACAGGTCATGGGCCAGCATCCATTCGGGGAGGTCCAATTTTCCGATGAAGAGTTCATACAAGCTTGCGGAGAAGATGAGGATGGTGGTGGCAATGAGGAAAATGTCGATCAGCTCGATCAACTCGATGGTAATGGCTGTATCTTTGCCGAGGGTTTGGATCACCAACAGCGTAGTTGTCACTGTCTTGATGGTGCCCCAGACAAAGGCGGCGAAAGAAGCGACTAAAAGGGAGATAATGCCAATCAAGGCGAGGTAGCGTGAGCGTTCGAGTAGGAATTTCATGTGTATCCTCCAAAAATATCACTAAATGAAAGATGTTGCAGACCTGTCGTGCATCTGCAACATCTTTGTTCTATTCTTCGTGCATTTGACGGTGCAGTGCCCGCAAGTTGCGTCGGTGCAGCGTTTCTGCCAGCCCGCCAAGATAGACGCGGCTCTTTCCGCAGTCTTCGATGGCGATTTCTTCGAGATATTCATCCACGTTCTTGCGTTTGCCGCCTGCTTTGACCGCCTTCTTGATGTTGTTGAGGTAGTTGACGTTTTCGCGCACGGCGGCGTCGATCTCGCCGCGCAGGATGATATCGCCGTGACCTTGAATGATATTCTCCAAGCCCATCTTGCCGATCTTCTTGATCGAAGTGAGCATGTCATCGGCATCGCCATCCACGATGAAGGGCAGGGGCATGAAGGCATCACCTGCGAAGAGGACGCGGTCTTCTTCGACCAGCACCGAAATGCCATCATCGCTGTGACCAGGCGTGGTGGAGATGATGAGATTCTTCTTGCCAACGCGCAGGGTCATTTCGCCGGTTTCAAAGGTAATGTGCGGCGGCACGATCTTCACCTGACGCAGGTTGGGGTTTTGCTTTTGGGCATTCTCCAACGAGGAGGTGCCATCTTCCACCAGATACTGGCGGCACTTGGAGTGACCGATCACCACCGCACCGGGGAAGAAGCAGTTGCCCCAGCAGTGGTCGGCGTGGTAGTGGGTGTTGATCACATAGCGGACCTGTACGCCCAACTCGTGCTCGATGAATTCGCGCATGGAGAGGGTTTCCTCGGGCAGGGCCAGGGTGTCGATTACCACCGCCCATTGTGGACCAATAATGACGCCCGCGGTTACCTGTGCATAGACTTCGCTTTGGAACCAAAATACATTTTCTGAAACTCGTTCTCGGTGCATATATTTACCTTCTAACCAGGTTCCGCATCTCCGTTGCCCCTTTGTTCGGCCGGACTCGGTTTATTTTTAGTGTCGATTGTTAATAGCACACTATTAGAAAAATTTCAAGATGTATAGACAAATTTACTGGAGCGGGACAAAAAAAGACCTCCAAAGTCTCAAAGACTTTGGAGGTCTGAGCGATTAAATATGTATTGGACTTCCGTCCGCGCCGTGCGCCGCTTCCATGATGGCTTCGGAGAGCGTCGGGTGGGCATGCACATTGCGGGCGATCTCGTGCGGGGTCAGCTCCATCATGTGCGCGAGGGTCAACTCGGGCAGGAGTTCGGTCACTTCGGGTCCGATCATGTGTGCGCCGAGAATTTCGCCGTACTTCGCATCCATGACGATCTTGACGAAGCCCATGTAATCACCCATACCAAGCGCCTTGCCGTTCGGCTGGAAGGGGAAGCGACCGATCTTGATATCGTATCCGCGTTCTTTCGCTTGCGCTTCGGTCAGACCGAACGAAGCAACCTGCGGATAGGAATAGGTGGCACGCGGCATCATTTCGTAATCGAGGGTGACGGTCTCATGTCCGCCGATGTGTTCGGCAGCCACAATACCCATTGCCGAGCCGACGTGGGCCAGCATCAGTTTGCCGGTCACATCGCCGATCGCCCAAATGCCAGGGACGTTCGTCTGCATCTTTTCATTGACTTCGACAAATCCGCGCTCGCTGATCTTGACGCCGACTTCTTCGAGTCCGAGCCCTTTGGAATTGGGACGGAACCCGATCGCGACGAGGGCTTGATCGGCTTCGAGAACCGTTTCTTTTCCCTCCGCTGAAACCTTGACCTTCACGCCCTTGTCGGTCGCTTCGACAGACTCAACCTTGTGCCCTGTCAGGATGTTGATCTTGCGCTTCTTATATTCCTTTTCGAGTTCCTTCGAGACTTCTTCATCTTCGAGCGGAACAATGCGCGGCAGCATTTCGACGATGGTCACATCCACACCGTAGGCATTCCAAATGGTGGAGAATTCCACGCCAATGGCACCGGAACCGATCACGACCACAGACTTGGGCAGGAAATCTTGCAAGATGGCTTCCCAGTAGGTGACAACTTTTTTGCCGTCCACTTTCCACACGGGTGGAACCATCGCACTTGCGCCGGTGGCGACGATGACGTTCTTCGCTTTGAGTTCGGTGACTTTACCGTCTTTATCGGTAACGTTGATAGTATCCTTTGCCTTGAACTTTGCTTCACCCATGAAGACCGCGATATTATTCTTCTTCATCAAGAAGCCAACGCCTTTGGTCAGGCGGTCTGAATTCTGGCGTGAGCGCTTGACGGCAACACCGTAATCGAGCTTAAGGTTTTCAAATGTGAAGCCAAAGTCCTTACCGCGTTCGCGCAGGGTGTGAGCCACTTCTGCGTTCTTGAGCAGGGACTTCGAAGGGATACAACCGACGTTCAAACACACGCCGCCCATCCATTGTTTATCGACGATAGCGACTTTTTGTTTCAGTTGTGCAGCACGGATCGCAGCAACATAGCCTGCAGGTCCTGCGCCGATCACAACGACATCAAAATTTTCAGCCATGAGAAATACTCTCCTAAATGTAAAAAAGGTTAAGGGCGATTATACCCTTAACCTTTTTGTCTTCTTGTAGGTCGCGTTTGTAACGTGACGTCACGCTAAAAGCGTAACCGACAGATTTTTCTTCAGAAACTCAAAGGTCCGCTCCCATGCCAGTTGCGCGGCGGCGGCATCGTATTCAGGGCGGTCTTCTTCCACGAACCAATGGGCAGTTCCCGGGTAATTGTGACGCGTCGCATCCACGCCTGCTTTTGCGAACTCCGCAAAGGTGTTATCCACGAATTCAGTGGGCTCCCATTCGTCCACTTCACAGAAATGTCCCATCACTTTGGCGGTGATCTTTCCATAGTCCACGCCTTCGTTGCCATAGAAGATGACCATGGCACCAACCTGATCAGGAACCGTAGAGGCAACGATCAATGCCCATGCCGCGCCCATGGAGAAGCCAATAAGTCCGATCTTGCCATTTGTCAATTTTTGCAAATGATCTTTTGCTGTGAAAACCGTATCACCGATGATCTGACCGTCGCTTTTTTCCATCAACGCTTTGGCTTCATCGATCGTCGCTGCGATCTGACCATCGCGAAGGTCGGGAGCCAGAACAGTAAATCCCTTCTCAGCGATACGGTCACAGACTTGTTTGAAGAATGGTTTTAAGCCCCACCACGCATGCAATAACAAGATGCCGGGTCCGCCGCCATTTGCAAGATATGCTTTCACTTTTTTATCATTCACAGTCAATACGATTTCAGAAGTATTAATAGACATGGGTTTCTCCTCGAATTCATTATAAGGACATTTGTTCTAATTTACAAGAAAAAGAAAAGGCGACTCTCGCCGCCTTCGGGATTTACAACCATCGCCCCACTTTGGAACTGTAGTCTGTGTATTCCCCTTTGAATTTTTTCTCCAGATAGGCTTCTTCCTTCTCTATCACAAGCCGAGACAGGGTCGCCATAAAAATTGGAGAAACGACCAAGCCCCATAACGATCCGTATGCCAGCGGAAAGCCAATGACCATTAAGAGAAAACCCAAATAAATGGGGTTGCGCGTAAAGCGATAGATGCCGCTCTTTACCAATGCTTTGACCGATCCATGCGGGTCGAGTGTGGTGCGAGCTTTGCGAAATTCCAGAAAAGCGCCAACGCCGCACAGAAACCCGATGAACGTCAGCCCGAGCCCAATATTTTTTACAATGGGTGGCATGCCCCCTAATATAGGAACAAGGTATCCCATCACCAAGCCAGCAATGATGAATCCCATTGCCACGATCGGCGGGTGGACGTTCTTATTGATACCAGGTGCATCTTTATGTTTTTCGCTCATCTGATTCCTCATTATGTATCACTTATTACTTTTCTACGCCCAATTTTCCAACGTATCTTTGACCTTCGCCAGGAACCAATCCGCGGATGCACCATCGAGAATGCGGTGATCGAACACAAAAGACATATACACCATTGGGCGAATGGCAATCGCATCGTCAATGACGACCACGCGTTTTTGCATCGCACCTACTCCAAGAATGCCCGCTTGCGGCTGGTTGATGACCGGGAAGGCGAATAACGATCCGCTCACGCCATGGTTGGTGAGCGTGAACGTGCCGCCTTTCACTTCATCCGGCTGGAGTTTCTTTGTACGGGCACGATTCGCAAGGTCATTGACCGCGCGTGCCATCGCCAGCAGAGACAAGTCTTCAGCTTTCTTGATGACAGGTACGATCAAACCATCTTCGCCAAGTGAAACCGCCATACCCAAGTTGACATTCTTATGAACCAACAATCCTTCGTCTGACCATGAAGAGTTTGTCTGTGGATAGGCTTTCAATCCTGCCACGATCGCCATCATGAAATAAGCAGTAAAGGTAAGGTTAACTCCATCGCGATCGAATGCAGCTTTATTAGCGGCGCGATGTTTGGATACCCGCGACATGTCTGCTTCCATCACCGTCAATACATGCGGCGAGGTGTGCTTGGATTCGACCATATGCTGTGCGATCGATTTACGCATGGATGAATGTTTGATGAATTGGTCACCTTCACCCGCGACGTTTGATGACGGACGATTGACCATAGGCTGACTTTTGACCTGTGACTTTTGACCTGAAGACACGTAATTCAGCACATCATTCTTTGTGATCCGTCCATTCAACCCCGTGCCGTTGACCTGAGATAAATCCACGCCGTGTTCGGCGGCGATCTTCGCGACGACGGGGGAGATGAAGCCAAGGTCAGTCGAAGGTCGAAGGTCCAAGGTCTTAGGCTGCACCTCCGACTTTTGACTTTCGACTTTGGACTCGTTCACTACCGGAGCACTCGAAACGTCAACCACCTCCCCAGGTTTGCCGATGATCGCGAGGAGTTCTCCAACCTTTGCAGGCACGCCCTCCTGGGCAATGATCTTCAAAACCGTTCCCGTCGCCGGAGCGGGGATCTCGGTATCCACTTTATCTGTATTTACTTCAAGCAAAGGTTCCAACTCATTGATGGTGTCACCTTCCTGCTTAAGCCATTTTGTAACAGTAACTTCGTCCACGCCTTCGCCGAGCCGGGGTACAAAAACTTTCGTTGCCATAATTTCTCCTTATAACCGCCAAGAGCGCGAAGTCCGCTAAGAAAAATAAGGGGGTTCCTTTGCGTTCTTGGCGTCCTTTGCGGTTAATAGAACTTGGGGTAAAGAGACGGGTCTACTTCATGCATCATGTCATATACCGAATCGAATACCGTCTCAGCATTCGGCTTGGACCAGTAATCGCCGTCACTTCCGTAGGCGGGGCGATGGGCTTTTGCGGAGAGTGTGCGCGCAGGGGAATCTAAATGGAAATAACCGCCTTGCTTTTCGATGACTTCCTGCATCATGTACGCTGTCGTCCCACCGGGGACATCCTCATCCACGAACAGGATGCGGTTGGTTTTCTTAAGCGACTCAACGATCTTGCCGTGAATGTCGAACGGCATCAAGGATTGAACGTCGATGACTTCGACCTCGATGCCCGCTTTGCCAAGCTTATCCGCAGCATCGAGTACAACGCGGCAGCATGCACCATAGGTGACGATAGTGACATCCTTCCCATCGCGGATGGTTTCAGGCACACCCAATGGCAATGTGATCTCGCCGATATTTTCAGGCAGGCGCTCTTTCACCCGGTACCCGTTCAACACTTCAACCACAATCGCAGGTTCATCGGCTTTCAAAAGCGTGTTGTAAAAACCAGCCGCGCGGGTCATATCACGCGGAACCAAAACATATATACCGCGTGTCAGATTCAAAATGCCAGACATGGGTGACCCAGCATGCCATACCCCTTCGAGCCGATGCCCGCGGGTGCGCACAATGACCGGAGCTTTCTGCCCGCCTGCCGTGCGCCAATGCAACGATGCAAGATCATCGCTCATGGTTTGCAGAGCATAGAGAACATAATCAAGATATTGGATCTCCGCAACGGGACGTAACCCACGCATGGACATGCCGATGGCTTGCCCCATGATGGTCGCTTCGCGAATGCCGGTATCCGTCACGCGGAACTCGCCATATTTCTCCTGCATGCCTTTGAAACCCTGATTCACGTCACCAAGTTTGCCAACGTCTTCACCGAAAGCGATCAGACGTGGTTCACGTGTCAGTGCGGCGTCGAATGCTGCATTGATGACCTCGAAACCGAACATGGTGGGCGAGGAGTCCACATATACGGGCTTCACCTCTTCCACTTTCATGGCAGTGCCCGAATATAAATACGAGCCATAGCGTTCAAGGTTCAGTTTGTCATATTCTTGCTCCCATGCGGCAAGGACTTGTTTGGTGGGGTTGGCATCATTGCGTAAAAGGCGTAAGGCTTCGTGAGCAGTGCTGTGGATATCACGCCTCGTATAAGACGGGAGGCTTGACAGCCGATCTCGCAGCATGCGCAACTCTGGAGCATGGTTCACGGAGGAGCTTGCAATCTCATCCAGCATGTCCATGACCTGATTACGCTCTTCTGTGATGGGAGAAAGGTATGAGTCCCAGGCAGCTTTTCGGAATCCTTCTACAGTGTCATAGTCCGTTTTTTCGAGGGCATCAAGCTCGGACGAGGAAATGAGGCGGTTGTCTGTCATCCACTTGCGCATCTTCTTGAGCCCGTCAAATTCTTCTTCCCACTTGAGCCGTTCAGGTGTCTTGTATCGTTCGTGACTGCCGGAGGTGGAGTGACCTTGCGGCTGGGTCACATCGATGACATGCACCAGTGCAGGGATGTGATATTCGCGCGCGATCTCTGCTGCGGTTTGATAGGTTTCAACAAGGGCGGGGTAATCCCATGCGCGCACGGTGTAATGGTCGTAGCCGTTCTGAACTTTTTCAAACGGCAAATTGGGATTGCGTTCGAACCCTTTGAGCAATGCGCCAATATTTTCTTTGACCATCTGAAATTGATTGGGCACTGAGATGCCGTAGCCATCATCATATACAGTGATGACCGCAGGGGCTTTGAGCACGCCGATGGCGTTGACCGCTTCCCAGAACAGACCTTCTGCCGTGGATGCATTGCCAATGGTGGCAAAGGTCACTTCGTTGCCATTGATGGAGAAGTCTTTTAGATCGTGCAGTTCATTGAGTTTGCGGTACACCACCGACGCATACGCAAGACCTACGGCACGCGGCATTTGGGCTGCAGTGGGGGATATATCAGAAGTTGTGTTGTACAGTTGGGTTTGTGGACGCCACGAGCCATTGGGATATAAATGCCGTGTGGCAAAGTGGGCGTTCATTTGTCGCCCGCCGCTGGCGGGGTCGTAGGTGATATCGGCATGCGCGTAAAGCTGCGCAAAAAATTCCTGAATGCTCATCACACCTAACATGAACATCCAGGTCTGGTCACGATAATAACCAGAGCGCCAGTCGCCTTTTTGAAAGGCTCTGGCGATGGCGAGCTGGGCGATCTCTTTGCCGTCGCCGAAAATTCCAAATTTTGCCTTGCCGCTTAATACTTCACGTCTACCAATAAGGGAAACCTGCCTGCTTTGATAGGCGAGGCGATAATCTTTTATGATCTCATCTTTTTCAAAGGGAAGTGCAATCGTACCCTTCTTTTTGTTGGGCATGAATCTCTCCTGAGTTGATATGGAGGCGATTATAACAAGGATGAGGAAGGAAGGAGGACAGATGAAAGAAGGTATTGTGGATTTTTTCGCAAAGATATTATCTCCTGCTATACTTTTGATATGACAACTTCTCTTCAGACCATTCAAACCCCGATCGCATCAGATTTCATTGACCTCGGAACCGGCGACCCGCAATTGAATTTATTGCCGCTTGAGTTGATCCGCGATGCAGCAATTCATCGGTTGGGGCTGGGCGAAAGAGAATATTTGCAATATGGGTTGGAGCAGGGTGATGGCTACTTCCGCGATGCATTGGCGAAATTTTTATCTACACGATATGGTTTCCACGTCTCGCACGAAGATTTGTTCACAACGTCAGGGATATCATCTGCGCTGGCATTGCTCTGCACACTCTTCACTAAACCGGGCGATACCATCTTTGTGGAGGAACCGTCATACTTCCTCGCTTTGCGCATCTTCGCGGATTATGGACTACGTGTCGCCTCAATCCGGACCGATGAAGCTGGTCTCGTTATCGATGACTTGGTCACCGCCTTGAAAGAATCCACGCCCAAGTTCCTATACATTGTCCCAACCTTCCAAAACCCAAGCGGACACACCCTCTCACACGAACGCCGCGAACAACTTGTGGAACTTGCAAAGAAACATGACTTCTTGATTTTCGCAGACGAGGTCTATCAATTCCTGAGCTATACCCAAACGCCGCCCAAATCCTTTGGCGCTTATATCGCCTCAGAACATGTGATTTCGCTTGGGTCATTCTCGAAGATACTTGCCCCCGGCTTGAGGTTGGGCTGGCTGCAAACACATTCATCCATCATGCATAGGATCATCACCTGCGGCATGTTGGATAGTGGCGGAGGGATGAATCCATTCACCTCAGCGATCGTCCGCAGCCTTATTGAAAATGGTGGGTTGGAGAAAAATATTTCTGCGCTTCAGACTGTGCTTGGAAACCGGGTTCAAGTGATGAGTGCATTGCTGCGAACGCATATCCCGCAAGCACAATTCACCGCACCACGTGGCGGATATTTCTTCTGGTTACACATCCCTGGCATGGACATGCGTGAGTTAAGAAGAAAGGCGCAGTCACAAAAAGTGGATCTGCGCCCGGGCATTCTTTTCTCCAGCCAGAAGAGGTTGATGGACCACTTCCGGCTTAGTGTTTCATTTTATGATGTTCCTCAACTAGAAGAGGGGATCTTGCGTTTGAAACGAAGTTTTGAAATCTGAATGGTCAGGCTAAAAGCCATTCCAAAGCATTTTCCTTGTCGCTGAAAATTCGTGCATTCAAACCGCGATTGACACTGACGGTTTCTGCGAAGCGATTGATCTCTTCAGGTCGGTGAATGATCGCAATTTTATAACCACCTCGAAAAATAATGGCACCCTGCACCCCAAATTCAAAACGATCCATGGTGCTCACTGTTCCGACCATTTGAGAAATATCCCCAAGTAATTTGTAACATCCCAATTCTGTTGATATTTTTTGAACTTCCCTCATCATCTCGATGAGGGAAGCTTTTGAATACTTTTCATCATACTTCACAAAGATATATTCCCCTTGGGCTTCGATGACTTTCATCTATATTCTCCAATGATATACAGGGAGATAGCCATTAAAGTTATCTCCCTGCAGTTTTATTTCAATCTCTCTGCCACGATCTCGGCAACATCCTTTACCTGAATATTTCCTCCGTCCCCTTTGGCGGCATCTGTCATCATCGTCAAACAGAATGGACAACCGACTGCCACCGTATCTGCGCCGGTCGATTTGGCTTCGTTGAAGCGTGTCACATTTACGCGGGCAGATCCTTCTTCCTCTTCTTTCCACATCTGTGCGCCGCCTGCTCCGCAGCAGAACGACTTGGCTCCATTGCGCGGCATCTCCACCGTTTCCACTCCAGCAGATTTCAGCGCGTCCCGCGGCGCATCGGTGACCTTGTTATGTCGTCCCAGATAGCAAGGGTCATGGAAGGTGATCTTCATATTATCGCCTTCCAGGTTCATCGAAATTTTGCCAGCGCCAACCAACTCATTGATGAGCTGGGTATGGTGAATGACCTGATAATTTCCGCCAAACGCTGGGTATTCATTCTTGATGGTATGCAAACAATGCGGGCAGGTCGTCACAATACGCTTCGGTGCGACTTCGTTCAAGATTTCAACATTCTGTGAAGCCAAGCCGAAGAAGATATCTTCACGTCCGGCACGGCGAGCCGAGTCACCGGTGCAGGCTTCGTTCTTGCCAAGCACCGCGTAATTGACTCCAGCGGTGTTCAAAATTTTCGCAAAGGCTTGCGCAGTCTTCTGCGCACGAGAATCAGTTGCAGGCGCACAGCCAACCCACCATAAAATTTCTGGTTCGGCATTCTGTTCAATGGTTGGCACGCTCATGCCTTCCGCCCACTTCATGCGGTCACCCTGCGAAACATTCCATGGGTTCATGTTGCGCTCCATGCCTTTGAACGCCGTCTCCAACTGCTTGGGGAACGCGCTTTCCATCATGGATAGATTTCTGCGGATATCGAGAATGTCACGCATCGGCTCATTGCCCACCGGGCAAATGTCCACACACGCGCCGCAGCTTGTACAAGCCCAGACCGCTTCTTCAGAGATCATGTCTAGCATCAGCACATCGGTTGTGCCGCCGCCGTTGAAGTGATAGCGCTTGTTGATCTCCAACGCAGCAGGGGAGAGCAGTTTGCCCGTGTTATACGCCGGACACACTTCCTGACAGCGGAAACACATGATGCAGGCGTAGCTGTCCATGATCTGTTCCCAACCGAGGTCTTTCATCTTCGCCGCGCCAAATTGTTCGATGTTTTGGTCATCAAGATTAACATAGCTCAACTGCCCGATCGATTTGCGTTCAGGCTTGAGCGCAAAATTCAACGGCGCAAAGAACAAGTGAATATGTTTTGAATAAGGGAAATAAGGCAGAAAGGCGACGACTGCGCCAATGGATAGCCAGAAGGCTAGGTGTTCTCCCGCGACCAGAACATTCGCATCTACCCCCGCCCAAAGCTGGGACACTGCCGAGATGCTTGGCTGCCAGCTGTCAGTGTGACCTGCCAACGCCAAATTGAACGACTCGCCCAAAAATCGCATCGCGTTGTGGACGAAGATGAACGTAGCAACGATTGCCGAGTCGCGCATGATGCCAGTCCGCGCTTTCGGGTTGAGTAAGGTTGTCTCGCGAGTGGATAAAGTTGCCGGTTTAAGAATGAAGCGGCGGAACGCCATCGCTACGATACCAACGATGATGGCGACATTCGCAACATCTGCCAGCAGACGATATGCATCCCCAAAGAGACCGGTGTTCTCAAGCAGGCGCCAGCCGGTGTAGGCGTAGATCAAGTCTGCAAGGTTGATGAGAAGGAAGGAGAGGAATCCCCAGCCGATGAGCCCATGCAAAATGCTCGGACCCAGCCTGAAACGAAAAACGGGTTGGAATAGCCCCACTTTGACGATGAGGTCTCCAATCCGTTTCCATAAAAGCGACCAGTCCACTTTGCCCTGTCCACTGGCGATGTGACCGACGATGCGCATCACACCTTTGTAAGTGAAATATAAAGAGACAAGAACAGCAATTGCAAAGAGGATTTTTTCTACAAGCGTGAGCATGGAGCCTCCGTACGAATTATTAGGTCACGCTTATGGCGTGACCTACATTATTTTTATTAAGTTTAGCACAGGTTGGATTTATGCCACAGGTTCAAACCTGGTGAGAGTATTCCATATCTCAGTATTCAGATGATTACGGTGCTCTTGTGAAAATTCCCAGAATAAGGCTTGAGCGCGCGTGAAGGGATAATGCACATTGCGGGCAATATAAACGGTCCTTCGCAGGTCCAGCCCTTGAACTTCCACTTTCTTAACCCGCCCGAATGCTAATCCGCGTGCCGCGACCATTTCTGAAACAAAGGCAATTCCTACACCACATTCCACTGCCATTTCAATGCCGTCAGAACTGCCAAGTTCCATGGTCACATTGAGCATATCGGGTGTGATGCCATATTTCTTGATGCCCTGCATGACGGTTTCACAAGTGCCGGATACTTCTTCACGCATGATGATCTTCTGACCTACGAGGTCATCAGGGGTGGCTTGCCCGTAGGCTGCCCAGGGATGGTTGGATGGCACGATCAGGAAAATGCGATCATCGAATAGTGGCTGACATTCAATATCGCGATGCTCAAACATTTTGCTGGAAACACCCATGGGAATCTTCTGGTCGATCAGGCGTTCGAAGACGCTGTCACGGGTCATCACTTTGACGCGCGGATGAACTGCAGGATATTTTTCCTGAAACATTGAAAGCAGGGAGGGCATGAGATATTTCCCTGCCGATGTGGAGCAGGCGATCAACATTTCCCCGCCGACCTCGTGATTAATATTATGAAGGCTGTCTTCCATTTGCCGTGCAGAGCGCAAGACTTCACGCGCCATGGGAAGAAGGGCTTCGCCCGCCTCGCTCAACGCAATGGAGCGTCCACGGCGCAGGAAGAGTTCCACATTGTAGGCTTGTTCCATTGCCTGAATGTGCTGGCTGACCGCTGATTGTGACATGTGCAAACGTTTTGCGGCTTGCGAGAAGTTCTTTTCTTCGGCAGCAGCCAGAAAGACGCGCAGGGATGAGATCTCGAGCATTCTTCGCTCCGTTTTACCTGATAAGTAATTATGATGAAATTGTTTTTCAAGCATAAGTTTTTCTCATCCTTCCTGCCAGTGCACAATGTCAATAAATTTTCAGCACGGCATGGGGAGTTTGCCCCATGAAAACTGCCCGCGAGATTCCTTCCTCGCGGGCAGTAGATCGATACAGGAGCAGGCTCCTATTTCAGGCTTACTTGATAACAGGCAGTTCTGCAGCTACCCAACCATTCAAACCACCAGCAAGATTGCGGACGTTGGAATAGCCCAGGAATTGCAGGTAGAGCTGGGTCATGGCGCCGCGGTGACCGGAAGCACAAGTCACCACGATGGGAGCGGTCTTGTCAGCGGGGAGCTGGGCGAGGTTGGCAGGCACATCGTTGACGGGGATGTTGATTGCGCCATCGATATGACCATTATCGGTCCATTCGGTGGTAGTGCGAACATCGAGGATGAACGGAACGGTGCCACCGACGATCTCGGTGTTGAGATCTGGAGATTTGACCGTGCCAAATCCTTCAGGCAGGCTGCTCAGGTAGGCATCAAGAATGGCGAGGGTGTCAGCATCCACTTCGGGAGCGGTTCCAGCTACGGGCGCGGCGGGAACGCCAGCTTCCAATGGAAGCTCAGCCTTGATCCAACCATTGACGCCGCCACCGAGGTTGACCACTTCGGTGTATCCCAACATGCGAAGCGCCATCGTGCCGAGCGCGCCGCGATGACCAGAAGCGCAGGTGACGACGATCATTTGATCTTTAGCGGGCAGTTTGTCAAGATTCTTGAGCAGGTCACGGATCGGGATATTCACAGATCCCATAATGTAACCAGTGCCTTCAATTTCAGAGGGTTCGCGCACATCGAGAATGAAGGGCTGATTTTCAACAAGCATTTCATTGAGCTTGTCAGACTTGATGCTGTAGAAACCAGCGTCAGCGGGGAGGTTGGCGAGGAAGGTGCCCATCTCGCTAACGATGCCAGAGACCGGTAAGCCAGCGCCTTTCCAGGCATTGAGACCACCAGCGAGGTTGACCACATCGGTGTAACCCATCAGACGCAGAGCCATCAGAATCATGCTGCCGCGATGACCGGAAGCGCACAAAACGACGATGCGGGCATCTTTATCAGCAGGGACCTGGTCCATGTTGGCGAAGAAGTCGCTGAACGGCAGGTTGATCGAGCCTTCGATGTAGCCGTCTTTGTCCCATTCAGCCTTGGTGCGGACGTCGATAATGGTGGGGAGTTCAGCACCGGTAAGTTCTTCAGCCAGTTTGTCCGACTTGATGGTGTAGAAACCTTCAGGCAGGTTGACGAAGAAATCGTTCAGCATATCGAACAGGGGCTGGTCAGCAATGATCGGGGTGCTGATGGCAGCTGGAGCTTCGGGCAAAGAGCCGGTGACGAGTGGGAGTTCGGCTTTCTTCCATGCGCCGATACCACCACCAAGGTTGCGGACGTTGGTATAGCCCAACATCTTGAGCGCAGCCATGACCATACCGCCGCGATGACCAGAGGCACAGGTCACTACGATGGGTTCATCAAGACCGGGGAGTTTATCGAGGTTGTTGAGAACATCACGTACAGGGATGTTAATGGAGCCTTCGATATAACCATCGGTTTCCAATTCAGATGCTTCGCGTACATCGAGGATGAACGGGGCATTGTCGACCAATTCTTCATTCAATGCGGTCACTTTGACGGTGCCAAAGCCTTTGTCGGCGGGCAGGTTGGCAGCCAGGTCAGTGAAGAGCGCCAAAACGTCGGGTCCGGTTTCGACCACAGGGGCTTCGGTAACGACTGCTTCTACAACAGCTTCTGTCGCTTCAGCAACAGGTTCTGCCGTGACAGGTGCGCCGCATGCTGCAAGGACCATACTGAGCGCCAGGAACAGGGCTAAAAACATTTGGAATTTCTTAGACATTTTCTTCTCCTTATTGAAGAATTATTTTTGGTTAGCAAGCGCACTAGGGCAGCTTGTGACATCCAGAGCAGCTATCGTTCGTAAATTCAAGATGACTTTCAGGCACGATGGGGGAGTTGCGAATTCCTTCTTCGTGGCATGAGACACACGAGTCCGTGACCAGGTTTGCATGCTCCGCAGGTTGCAGCATGGCAGCGAGGAACATCTCTACGGGTCCGGGGATCGCGTTGACGATCACATTCTGATTGGCAGCCAGTTCTGTTTCCTGCACTTTATCGGCGGTGAGGAAAATTTCCGGGTTGCCGTGACAGGCTTCACAGGTCGCATTTTGAGGCGTGAAGCGTTGAATGTTGTGTGGTGTTGCGTACACCCAGGTCGGCAGAGAGTCGAAGTTCGTCAGCAGGTTCTCGCCGTAGAACTCATAACTGGTCGTTGCCACTGGCACATGCCGCACCGGAACGTATTTGTAAGGGCGGTCTTCACTTTGCAGAGGATTGCGTCCAATGAAGAAAGTGGTGTAGGTTGCTTCCGTCTCAAAGAACGGCTTTCCGCTCGTTTCACTGATCGCCACATGACAACCATCACAACTGGTGTAGGTCACCGAATGGCAGACCTGACATGAGATCTCAGCGCCATCGCCATGTTGGGTGTGCATATCAATACCATCTGCGCCACTGGCAACTTTTGGATGGCAGTCTGTGCATTTGGGATCTTCAGCACCGCTCAAACGGTGGTCAGCAGATGCGGTTTCTTCGGTCATACCGTGCAGGTCTGCGCCTTCATGGCATTTCACACAACTCATGCGCGCTTCGCGGAAGTGAACATCACCTGTAATGCCTTCATTCTTGCCGAGGAACTCATTGCCCACACGGCTGCCGTGACAAGCTGTACATGAACGTGTCATTGGCGGGGTGGCTTCGAAGACATGTCCACTGAACAAACCCCCGCCTACATTTTTCGGCTGACTTACATGACATTCACCACAAGTCGTGTGGCAGGTGGCGCAGTGATTGCCGAACATTTCATCCAAAGCGGGATGGTCTTCAGGGATATTTCCATTGCGGGCATTGATCGCCGTCCAATAACCAGCTTGGGTATTGTGCAGGCTGTTCGGGTAAGCTGCCACTTCTTCTTCGTGACATTCACCGCAAAATTCTTGCGGTTGCGCGCTCGGGCTGATGATCATTCCAGCATGAGCTTGTTCTTTATCTGCGACATTCGTGCCGTTATGGCATTGAATACAAGTCAGCTCGCCATGATCGGTCTGCGAGAATGTTTCGTTATCAACTAAAACTTTTTCCCAAGGCTCCAACGGAGCCACATCGCCCCCTCAGCCAACCCCTTTGGATTCGGATTCTGCTTCCACAACGGGAGCCGCTGTTTCGATGAGACGCTCCTTATTTGTGTGGCATGCGATACATTCTCCCGCCTCAGGCGCAGACGTTGGAACTGGTTCTGTTGCTGTAAGTGTCTCAGCCGCTGTGGGGGATTCGGCATTCGCAGTTGCACAGGCTGTGAGCAGTACCATTCCCACAAAGTAAACGCTGATGTGTTTAATTTTCACGGTTCCTCTTTTGTGTTATTTTTCACAATTATTATTCATTCCCCTTATAGATATCAGTGATGTTCATAATGTTTGCTTATTAGATTTGCTTATGGACATTGATTACCCCAACTGAAACAAAAACTCCCGCCAGCCACGCCAGAGGGAGTTCATATTTGCTAATGAATTGTTACTAACCTATCAACCTACTTCTCCATCTCTGAGCTTATGTCGTTGACGTAATCTACTGCACTCGAACATACCCCAATGAGATGCGGCGAGACGGTTTCCCATGTTAAAGGCAACCCACTGGTTCCTTGTGCGCCGCTAACTGCTTCTGCAAGACATCCACCGCCTGCATTGTAGTTGACCAATGTGAACTTCCATAAGTCTTCATAGGAAGCGGCTGCGCTGGTTTGTGAGCCGGTATAGTTGTAAATGACCTGTGCCGTTTGCTCGCAGTTAGCGATGAGGGTGTGGGCAAATACTCCAACAGAAAAATCTGCCTGGGTCAGGTCCAGCCCAAGAGGGCATTCTTCACATGTGGCGTTGACATTGCCAACAAGTGCCCGTCTTAATGCAACCTGTTGTTCTTCATCCATATTGGCGTAGCCCAAACCGCAGGTTCCAGAGTCCATCACGAGCGGACAGAATTGATTGAAGAAGGAGCGATTCCAGAAGAGAGCTGTATCCGCGCCGTTCTCGGTGAGTTGACCGAGACCAATATCGCCCGCACCTTGAAAGATGCCGGGCCAGAACTGGCTTTCGCGTGCAAAAAGATTTTTCAATAAAAATGCTGGGACGCTGGTTTCTTTTGCCGTTTCAAGAATGAGCCCGTCAAATTGGTTTTGCCATTCACGCACGGCATCGCGTGATTTTTCCAACCCGCATTGGTTGGCAACGTTGCCCGGAGACAAGCCGCCATCGGGGCAGGAACGGGCATCCACTACGCCTTGTAAGATAAGGTTCGCGGCAAGATAGGTATAGGGAATGTCGCTGCTGAGTTGTTCACTTTCGTTCGGGGTGCTGAGCCATACAGGTGCACCACCTACTGGTGGGAAAACATCCCACGTCTCGGCACAGGTGGCAGTTACGCCGCCCTGCCATTGCGAGGAGAGTACATCCACATACCAGTAGAGTTGGTCAGGGTCACCTTCATCCACTTGCTTTGCGCGAACCTGTGCTTCATAAATGATGCTGCTATCGCCATACGAAGAGTATGCCCAGAATTCAACCTTCACGCCTTCATCACCCGTTTCAGGAATGTGGAATTTGCATTGACCAGTGTCTTCACAGAAGAAGGGTTGACCATTATATGTCCCTTCCACGCGGACGATGGTTTCGTTTGGCAAGGGTTCCTGTCCGGTAATGACTAGGATTGGTTTGGTTTCGCAAATATTGGTGGCTGTACTGTATACGGGTTCGCAGTCTTCGAGCGAGATCCATGCACTGGCTGCTGGCAATTGCATGGCGATCTCTTTTTCTTTTGTATCTGTATCTTTCAATAACGCGTAATAGCCCTCACAGTTTGCCACGTTATTGAGATTACACATCGGCTGCGATACCCAGTTGCGGTAAATGATGGTGCCGCAATCGCGGTAGACCTCTTCAGGCAAAGGCATACCATCGTGGTCTACTGTCAAGTTGCAGACAACGCTGCGGTCTTTCCACTTGAGCAATTCCCATTCGTAGGATTGGTATTCGACAGCAATAATGGAGAAACGGTCTGGACCGGGTGGGGGATTGGATTCAGAAGCAGGCGCGAGGTCCATGCTGGAGGCGGGCAAGGCTCCATAACTGATCAACAGGTTCGAAACCCCAATCAGGATCAGAAGAAATCGACTTGGCCAGCGACGTCTGGTCATAAGATTCAAAAGAGTCCGTTATCATTATATAACGGACTCTCATGGATTGGGTAATTATTTCTTCTCGGTGTCCATCGATTCGTAGGTTTCGAGGTCGCGTTTGAGGTTTCGGCTGCGGACATACATGCTGAGAAGGTAGATGCCGAGGGTTATGAAGGATACGATGTATCCTGCTACCATGTAGTTGTCGGTATTAATGGTTTCCATTTGATCCTCCTGTTACATTGAGACTTTCAATTTAAGCTGTTCAACCTTCTCTTCCAAATTGCCTATGCGGATGCGATGCCACATCAGGTCGATAAAGAGGATGGTGAACGCGGCAAGTGCAATGAACATAGCGGTGAGCATGTTGGGGGTCATATCGAAACCGCCCTGAGCTGCAGCGCTGGCGTTGCCAACGACAACCGGATGAATGGTGCGGAAGAGACGAATGACCATGAAGGTGATCGGTGCGCTCAAGCCGCCCAACAATGCATAGACGGCGCCAAAGCGGGCTCGTTTTTCAGGGTCTTCCATACCGGCACGGAGCATGAAATAGGCAATGTAAATGAGCTCGGTCACGGCGGCGGTGGTGAGACGGGGATCCCACGTCCACCAGGTGTTCCAGGCGGGGCGAGCCCAAATGGAGCCGAGCACGATGGTGATGAAAAAGAACATGGTGCTGACTTCCACCGCGGCAACTTCAACCCGGTCCCATTTCATGTCTTTGGTAACGAGGTAGATGATGCCGGTCACTGCCGCGAGGACGAAGCCGACCAGCCCGACCCAGGCAGTGCCAACGTGGAAGTAAAACACGCGCTGGACGTTGCCCATTACGGCTTCGGTGGGGGCGAAGACCAGGGCGAAATAAGTGGAGACACCGATTGCGATGACAGAGAGAACATCGAGAATGGTGAGTGCAATAGGTTTGGATTGCATTGGATAAAACTCCTTTGTGGATTTACGATTACTGACTTGCAATTGATGATTATGAAATCAAAGATGAAGTGTTGCCTGAAAAAATGGAAGAATATTCTTTGTAGAATTTAGAGAATTTGACTCATCGCTTGATTTGCATTTTGTAGAGCAAGAGATTATCTCTTCTTACTCTTCCACCACATAATCGAAGATCATGAACGATGCCGCGATAAAAACCACATCGTAAACGATCAGTAAATTCAGAGGTGCGAGAATTTCTTCGAAGGGGAGCCCCGCCACAATGCCGCCGCTGGCTTTGACCGATGCCAGCAAGACGGGCACCGCCACAGGGAACAACAGAATCGGCAGTAACACATCGCGTGTGCGGGTCTGAACAGACATGGTGGAAAGCAAAGTTCCAACGGCAATATAACCAATAGACCCGAGCAGCAATACGCCGAGAAATTCCAGTTGGAAGATACGTGTTTCGTTGTAAAGCATGGCATATAAAGGAATAACGATGGCTTCTACAACGAGCATGAATACCAGGTTGCTGATGGCTTTACCAAAGAAAATAGCAGAGCGGTCCACCGGCGCGAGCAGGAGACCATCCATACAGCCGCGGTCTTTTTCCACTGCCATTGAGCGGTTCAAGCCGAGCGTTCCGGCGAAGGCGAAGGTCGTCCACAATACGCCAGCCGTCACCGATTGGCGGACTTTCACATCCAATTCGAGGGCGAAGTTGAAGATGAGGATGACGAGCATCGAAAAGACCAACATGGCAGAGAGCAATTCGCGTGAACGAAATTCTGCGGCAAGGTCTTTGCGAGCGATCGCCATCATGGCTTTGAAAAAGGAGGGGGAGGGTTGGGTCATGGGTTTTTATTTTCACGTTTCACTCAGTGAAACGTGATGAGAGGATTAGGCTTCCAATGCTTTCTTGTAGAAGTCAAGCAGGTTCGAGTTCTTGAAATCGTCACGCGTGCCAGAGGCAACGATCACTCCGCGGGTGAGGACATCAAAACGAGTGGCGAGGTCTTCGGCGCGGGCGAGGTCGTGAGAGGTCATCACCACAGTGCGTCCCTTGGCAGCGACGGAGCGCAGGACTTCGTCCAACATTTCGGAGGCATCCTGGTCGAGACCGGTGTAGGGTTCATCGAAGAGCACCACTTCCGGGTCATGGAGAACAGCGCGCCCGATGGCAAGTCGCTGCTGCATGCCGCGTGAGAAAGTGCGGACAAGGTCACGGCGGCGATTTTCCAAACCGATCATGCCCAATACTTCGGTGATGCGTTTATCTTGATTCGCCAGCCCATACATGCGACCGTAGAATTGCAGGTTCTCTTCGGCGGTCAGGTCTGGGTAGAGTAATGGCATGTGTGAGACCACACCTAAACGGGCACGGACTTTGGCAGATTCATTCGGCAGCGAGTATCCAGCCACTTTGACACTTCCCAAACTGGGGCGGGAGAGAGAGGCGAGGATCCGCAGAAAGGTGGTCTTGCCTGCGCCGTTCGGTCCGAGCAATGCCACGAACTCACCGGGCTGCACAGAGAAATCCAATCCTTTGAGGATGGTCTTCAATCCAAATCGTTTGACGAGTTTTTTGACTTCGATCATGAGGAACCTGTGATGATGGAAAAGTGAAACGTGATGTGAAAGGATCACGTTTCACTTTTTACGTCTTAGCCTTTCCTCTTCAATGCTTCTGTTAATTCATCGCGGCGTTTTTTGTAGGCTTCGTCGCTGATCTTTCCAGAACGGTGCAGGTCGTCGAGGGCGATGATGGCATCCATTACAGATTCGGTGTCGTCGAACTGATCATCCTCTTCGTCATCTTCGCCTTCATCGTCATCATCTTCGTTCTTCTTGCGATCGCGCATATACATCCACACACCCGCAAGGATGAGGGTGAGACCGAACGCGCCAACACCGATCAACACGTATTGATTCTGTGTGATATCCGGTGATTCTGTGACGGTGGTTGGTTCACCTGAGATCGTGAATTCCAATGCGCCATCTTTCTCAACTGCAGTAGCGGTGTACACGTGGAAGTTCGCGCCTTGCAAGTTCTGAATGCCAGTATCCGTGAGGGTGGCGCCTTGAGCTTCCACACCTTCGGGCAGGAAGAGGCTGATGGAGCTGACGGATAGCAGTGTGGTTTGCTTGATGGTGATTTCCTCTGCTTTTGGAATGGATGCAAAGGCGATCAACCCATAGGGTTCTTCGCTGGGCGGCATGGCAAAGCCTTCTGCCGTTGAAACGAAGGGAGCGCTGTTATCGGTGGTTTCAAAACCAAGACCCGTTGCGCCATCTGGGAAGGAGATGAACGGAATGTTCTGTCCATCGCTCATGGGCACAAGCACGGTCTGTTCGCTGGTGTTGGTGACAAAATAAACGGCAAAGATCTGGGCTTCTTCACTGGCAAGGTCAAAGAAGATCTGCAACTCTTCAACCTTCAACACACTGAGGTCTTCAGTGGTGGGATAAATGACGATGGGTTCGAGCACAAGTTCAGAAGCGCCTGCAGGTACAACTGCAAACTCAGATTGATAGCTCATACCGCCGATCTCGACCTCTGTCAGATAGATCTGGCTTTCGCCGAGTTCTGTTTCAAAGGCATAGCTGCCATCAGGGTTCACTTCACCTTGTACATTGAGGAATTCGGTGGGACCCGCGCTTGGGTCGGCGCCGTGATCAAACCCGCGCAGGGTGATCTTCAAACCGGATGGAAGGTCTGTGCCAGTGCGATTATCGATCTGACCTTTGATCACGCTGAGCGCAGCAGCAACTTCAGAAGGAGTGCCTTGCGCTTCAGGCGTGACCTCAGCCTGGGGCGTGCCATCTGTCGCTGTTCCCTCCGCCGACGGGGTTCCTTCGGCAGGCGTGACAGCGAGAGTCTCGGTTGCTGCGGCAGCTACCGGCGCGGCAGGCGCCGCGAAGGTCAGTGTGCGGATGTAGGCTGCGACGGCGTAGGCTTCCTCGTCGCTAAATCCGCTTCCGAAGGCGGGGAAGTTCCCGTTGCCTTCGCGGATGAATTTCACGAGGTCATCTTCAGATAACGCCGACATCATTTGCAAGTTGGTGAAAGCTACACCACAGTCGACACAGTTTTCTTCAAAGAGGGTCTTGCCAAGTTCAAGTTGTTCGTTGCTGGTGTGCAGGGTGAGAGCATACGAGACAACATCCCAACGTTCCTGATCGGTCAGGCTGGCAAAGGGCGGCATGAAACGGTCGAGTCGACCCTGGGTAACAACGGCATACCATGTGGATGGAGTCGCTTCGTTTGCATACTCAGGCAACCCGATCGGAATGACAGAGACGGGCAGGTCTTTGCTTTGTGGACCATCGCCCAAGCCAGTTTCACCGTGGCAGGGCAAACATTTTTCAGCATAGATAACCTTGCCATTTTCAGGGTTGGGAGCTTGGTCAGGGTAAAGTGGACCAAGCGTAGGAGCTACCGTGGGAGGGACGTATCCCGGCGGAGGGGTGATATCTGCTGCAAGAGTTTGGTTACAGGCTGCGAGCAGGAGGGTGCCAATGGCTAAAAGAAAGATGTGGCGTAATTTCATGAATTCCTCAATGGATGTGATGCGTGATCTGAAGATCACATTTCACTTTTTACTTCAAAGACTTCCCGCAAGATGGGCAGAAACTATCAGAGACGAGCACCGGTTTCCCGCACGAAGGACAGAACCCCGCAGATTTGCTTTTGTGCTGTTTGCGGCGGGCTGCGATCATGGCTTCGATATCTTCGTCGCTGAGTTCAGCAGCGGTGGAAGAAGAGTCGGCGCGTTTGGCAGCGGCGGCTTTTTCAATGCGTGATTCGGCATTGCGGGCAGAAGCGAGGAGAGGCTCGAGTTCATCGAGCTTGCGCAAAATATCTGAGCCTTTTTTCAAGAGTTCAGCGCGCTGCTCGGGGTAATCCTCGGCGGGAATTTTGCCGAGTTTGAAGTCGAAATCCAATTCCTGCAATGAGTTGATGACACGGTCACGTTCCGCTTTCAACGCGGAGATATCGTGCATTTCAATTGTTGAGAGCTTGCGCGGGCGTGACATGAAGGGAGCGTACAGATACATGCCGACGAGAACAAGTACTGCGAGTACGAGAAAGATTGAACCCAGTTCCATGAATATTCCCCTATTCCGCGTTCGCGATGAAAGATTGGATTTCAGAGACCGAAGCGAACGGACCGATCTTGATCTGGCGCAACACCCCATCACGGTCGATCAAATAGGTTTCGGGCACGCCCATTTGACGGTTCAAAATGCTGGAGATGTTCGATTGCAGATCGGGTGCATTGGGGAAACTGATGCCGAACTTCTTCAAATACCCGAAAGCGCCTTCAGGCGTATCAACATAGTCCACGCCGATGAAGACCACATCACCTTGATCTTTGTATAACTGCCAGGCTTCTTCCAATTCGGGTGCTTCCTGTTCGCAGGGTTTGCACCACGAAGCCCAAATGTTGATGAGCACAACCTTGCCACGCAGGTCTGAAAGTTTCATCTGGGGCGTGTTGTTGTATTCATAGCCTTCAAAATAAACGAGGTCGAAATCGGGCACGGGCTGACCGATCTCTGCCATCGGGTTGCTGGCGCGGTTCAAACCAAAACCTACCAATGCAAGCAAGCCTGCAAGGAAAACCCAAATGGTGATCTGTGCCCAAAGCGGCACACTACGTTTGGCTGGAGTTGTTGTTTCTGTCATTGCATTCTCCGTAAAGAGACCTGACAGTTTGTGAACACATCAGGTCTGGAATTATTATTTTCTGTTCTTCAATTCTTCTTCAAGACGTCTCACGTACTCATCGTCACTGGACGAAGCCCCCGCTTCACTTTCTGGACCTGTGCCTGCCTCAGCGGACTTAGGCTTGGTCCACGCTCGGAACGCGCTGAAGAGCAATACCGCACCGATCACGATCAACACTGGCGGAATGATATACACCAGCCAATTGAACCCTGTGCGCGGAGGTTCAGAAAGCACACGCGCTCCGTAATTCGCAACGAAATAATCTTTGATCTCTTGTTCGTTCTTGCCTTCTGCCAGCATATCGCGGATCAACTCGCGCCACTGACGGCACGCTTCGGTGGGACACACATCCAACGGCGTGTTCTCGCAAACCGGACAATACAACTGCTTGGCGATCGCATTGACTTCATCGTCCGTGGGGGTGGTATCTTGAGCGAAAGCTACAGCAGTGATCAGACCAGATGCAACGAGCGCGAGTGTAAGAATAAGAAGGAATTTCTTCATTGAATTTCTCCGAGGGAAGTTGAAAGCCAAAGGTCGCAGGTTGACGACTTTTGACTTTCAACCTTTGATTCTTTTTAGTCTGCCGCGCTTGTCTGTCGATTGCCTGCACTCACCTTGCGGCGGACGGGTTCATCTGCCGGGTCGCGGTCGGGCCAAGCGGCAAAGATGAGACCAAGCAGGAATGTCAGGCTGCCGATCCACAACCAGTTCACCAACGGGTTGACATAGATCTTGAAGGTTGCGCCCTCGCTGGAAACAGGCTGCCAGTCCACGAGCAGGATGTACAAGTCATCACGCAGGGTGGCATGCTGACCAGGGATGGTCATGTTCTGTTGGGAGTCGTAGTAATAGTCAATGCGCGGATATAGCTGACCGATGAAAATGCCGTTCTCGTAAATATCCACGACCGAGCGGGTGTAGTTCACGCCCGCATCGAACTCGTCCCATGAAGCCAGTTCGCGGTATTCCACGCGATACTCAGCCAATTCCAAAGATTCACCTGCGGCAATGGTGCCTTGGGTTTCCTTCTGGAAGATTTCAATACCGAGGATACCGATCGCCATCAACGCCATGCTGATGTGGATGATGTAACCACCATAGCGGCGGCGGTTGCGTCCCATCAGGCGACTAATGGCAGTGAAGAAGTTCTCGCTTTGCACTTTCATTCTCGCGCTCGCGCCACGCCAGAACTCATGGATGGTAGCGAACAATACCAACGCGATGAGGAAGAACCCGATCAAAGCGTAGATATTCTGTGTGTAGGTGAAGACCAGCACCACGGTCAAGATGGAGGCGAGGGCGGCAGATTTCCAAATGGCACGACCAAGTGTCTGCACGGTGGAATGTCCCCACGCAGAGAGCGGTGCAATTGCCATCAAGAACAGCAAGCCAGCAAAAAGCGGACCCGTGGCACGTTCATAATAGGGAGGTCCGACTGTGATCTTGGTACCGGTGAAAAGTTCTGAAGCCAATGGGGAGATAACACCCCAGAAACAAACAACGAGGATGCCCATGAAGAGCAGGTTATTAAGAAGGAAGAGCGCCTCACGCGAAAGCATGGACTTCATTTCGGTTTCGCTCTTCAACTCGGGCCAGCGTTTGATGAGCAGCGCCACTGAAGCGACCAGGGTCAAAGTGACGAAGCCCATGAAGAATGGACCGATGGGGCTGTTCGCAAATGAGTGAACTGAAGAGAGCACACCTGAGCGGGTGAGGAAGGTACCGAAGATGACCAACGCATAGGTCAAAATGACGAGGATCATATTCCAGTGTTTGAGCAAGCCGCGCTTTTCCTGGATCATAACGGAATGCAGGAATGCAGTTCCTGTCAGCCACGGCATGAAGGCGGCGATTTCAACTGGGTCCCAGCCCCAATAACCGCCCCAACCGAGCACATCGTATGCCCAGCGTCCACCGAGCACGAGACCCAGTGAGAGGAAGAGCCAAGCCCACAACGTCCAGCGGCGGGTAATGCGGATCCAGCGGTCATCGGTACGACCGGTGATGAGCGCTGCCATCGCGAAGGCGTAAGGGATAACAAAAGAAACGAAGCCAAGGTACAGCATGGGCGGATGTATGACCATGCCCGGGTGGCGCAGAAGCGGGTTCAAGCCCTGCCCATCTTGCGGGGTAAAGAGCGTCGCGCCTGCGGCAGGGGAGAACATGCTCGGAATGACCTCGCCGTTGAGATCCCAAAAACGAGTGAAGGGATTCTCGAAGAAGATGTTCATTCCAAGGAAGAACGCCAATGTAATGGAAGAAACCACGATCACCCACGGCAGGAACTCAAGGTCACGGTCCCATTTGCGCAGGGTGACAGCCGATGTAAAGACCGCCAACAACCACGCCCAGAACAAAAGTGATCCAGCTTGTCCGCCCCACCAGGCAGTCACTTTGAGATAGGTTGGCATGCTGCTGCTGGTCACTTCATATACAAATGAAACTTCGAAGTGATTATTCACCAACAGATAGATCAGCACAGCTGCTGACAATGAAATGAGGGGGAAGGTTAATAATTGGGCACGTCGCGCACTTTCAACCAACGCGGCAGACCGATTCTGTACGCCATACACGGCGGCAACACCGCTGTAGATCGTAGCAATAAAACTTATTAGTAAAACGCCAAATCCGAATTCTGGGAGCATATTGACTTCCTGTTTCCTCCCTCCAATCCCTCTAACGAGGGGTGGGGGCAAGGGGGTGAGGTGTGGATTTCAAACAAAACCTGATGGATAGAACACCCATCAGGTTAATTGGTTAGTTTGTTGCTGCCTGCTCTGGCACAGCCTCTTCATATTTTGTGGGGCATTTGAGCAGCAGCTCCTCGGCGTAGAATACGCCGTCTTCGCCCAACTTACCCGTCATGATCGCCTGTGCTTCGTTGCGGAGCAGGTCGGGCATCACGCCTTCATATTGAACCTTAATGCGTGAACGGGTTGGGTCAATCACAGCCTGGTGCAACACTTCAGCCAGACCGCCCTGCGCTTCGATCTCGGCATTATCGCCGGGAACATGTGCCACTTCGAATGTCAATGTGAGCGTGGCAGGGTCATACTGAATCGTATCGCCCAACACTGCGCCGGAAAGACGGACGCTCTTGTTAATGGCAGATGAACCTTCAGCATTCAGTTCGTCCACGGTCATAAAATATTCTGCGCTCGCCTGTGTGGACGAAGCGATGAGATACACGACAGCCGCGAGAATGAGCACGCCGCCGATAATGAATTTATTTCTTTGCATGGGATGCCTCCAAGGTTTGGTAGTGCTAAATCGAACAATCTATGTCCATTTTACATGGTGACATTAAATAGGGCTGAGTTTATCGTCTGATGGATGTCACAAATCCTGCGTGACTTTGTCCTATTTCGCCATGACGGATGTTTAACCCTGCGTGAGAAGGATGGTTGAACTTTTGAAAAATGGTATAGTTGCCAAAATTTATGGAGGATACGGATGCCCAAAAAGCTCATCCTGATATTGACTTTAGTAACGATTTTGCTCGTCCCGATCCAGGTCCATGCTGCGCCTCAAGCCAACGTTCAAGCGGATACAGCCACCCTGGACTTCCCAAACACTGTGACCTTTTCTGCCACCCTAAGTGCTCCGGCAGAGATCGTCTCGATCACCCTCGAATATGGCAATGAACAATTGAATTGCGGCGAGGTGGTTGCCAAAGCCTTCCCCGATTTTGTCCCTGCCACATCCGCCGATGTCGCCTGGACTTGGGATATGCGCCAAAGCGGCTCACTCCCACCCGGCACCACCATCTGGTGGCGCTGGCGCTATGTCGACTCCGCCGGCACAGAATTCGTCAGTGATACCAATACCATCACCTGGTTGGATGACCTTCACGATTGGCAGACCCTTTCTGCCGAGAATGTCCGTATTCATTATTATGGCTTGGAGAAAAGTTTTGCCCAATCCATGGTGGATGCCGGTCTGGAAGGTCTACGCCGCAATAAAGAGCAAGCCGGCATGACGCCCGATATCCCTGTGGAAATTTACGTCTACCCCAGCTACGATGACATGCGTGATGCCATCCTCTACGAACCGCAATGGACTGGCGGCTTGGCATACTCCGACTCCAGCATCATCATTATGGGAACCTCCGGCGATGCGAACTTCGACAAAGCCACGGTCATCCACGAAGTGACCCACATCCTTGTGGGACGTAACGCCTTTACTTGTATTGGTTTCATCCCCACCTGGTTGAATGAAGGTCTTGCGGTCTATAACGAAGGTCCGCTCGATCAAAGTATGCAATCCCAATTCGATATCGCCCTGCGTGACGATGCATTCTTCCCTGTCCGAGCATTGGGTGGAAATTTCTCCGAGATTCCCGAAAAAGCATTGCTTTCTTATGCTCAATCTTACAGCGTGGTGAAATACATGATCGAAACGCACGGGCAGGAGAAAATGGGTCAATTGTTGACAGCGCTCAGCAATGCAGAGTCCATTGATGATGCCTTGATCGAGATCTATGGTTTTGATATCGATGGCTTGGACAATGCCTGGCGTCAATCCGTAGGCTTGTCTCCCTTGACCGTGGCACAAGCCACTGCTCAACCCACCCCGACCTTTGTGCCCACGTATGTTCCCATTGATGGCATTCCACAAGCGATCACCCCAACACCTTATACGATCCCTCCTTCGTCGTCATCGGATGGGACAGAAACAGGTACGAATACAGAGGACAATACATTTTTATTCGTAACCATTGCATTGGTTTGTATCTGCCTTATTTTTGGGTTGATCCTCGGTGTGATCATCCTTGGAGTGATCGTGCGCAAGAACAACCCCAAAGGAGGCAACCATGTTTAATTTGAGAAAAATATCCCTGACCATTGCCGCGCTTGCTCTTTTGGGTACCATGTTCCTGAGCGCCAGCGCACAACAAAACGTATTGGCAATGCAGATCGGTGTTCCACTTGATCAGGCATTGGTCTACAACGGCGGAGAGTCTGCCAACTTGCGCGACTATGACCCCGCTACCACTTACAGCGCTGGTGACAAACTCGTCTTCAGCGGATTGGTACAACTCGACCCCCATTTGAATGTCCGCCCCGACTTGGCAGAGACTTGGGAAGTGACCGGCAATGGTACCATTTACACTTTCAAGATCCGCGACAATGCCAAATTCCATAACGGACGCGACGTTACGGCTCAAGACATCGTCTTTTCATGGGAACGCGCGGCCAGTCCTGAGTTGGCATCAGACACCGTGTTGACCTACATGGGTGATATCGTCGGTGTGCGTGAAATGGTGCAAGGACAAGCAGATCACATCAGCGGTTTGCGAGTCATTGACGATAAAACGCTCGAAGTCACCATCGATGCACCCAAACCCTACTTCTTAATGAAGCTCACCTTTCCAACCTCATACATTGTGGATAAAGATAATGTATCCGTTGGGGAAGAATGGGTGCGTCAGCCGAACGGAACCGGTCCATATAAGTTGACCGAATGGAGATCCTACGAATACATCACGTATGAAGCCAACAAAGATTTTTATCTTGGTGCTCCCTCCATTCCCTATGTGGTGGTAAAGATCTATGCGGGTGATGATGTCCGTCTGTTCGAGACGGGCGAGATCGATATTGCCGGTGTTGGCTTGTACGATGTGGAACGTATGCTCAACCCATCGGAGCCTCTGAACCGCAATCTCGTCACCGGTGTGGACCTGTGCACAAGTTACACAGTTTTCGACACCACCCAGGCTCCATTCGATGATGCCAATGTCCGCCGAGCATTTAGCATGGCGTTCGACCGTCAGCGTTATGTGGATGTGTTGTATCGCGGCATTGCCCTGCCTGCTGTGGGTTTATATCCGCCCGGCTTGCCTGGTTTTAATTATGGTTTGCAGGGCTTACCTTACGATCCCGAACAAGCCCGCGAACTTCTTAAGCAATCCAAATATGGCGGACCCGAAGGTTTGCCTGAGATCGTGTACACCAATGCAGGCATTGGCAGTTACCTTGGCGGGAATGTCGCAGCGTTGGCTGAAATGTGGCAACAGGTTCTGGGTGTGACCATCAAGGTTGAGAACCTTGACTACAATTTCTATTCCGAGCAGATATTCTCTGGCAATCATGGTCAGATCTTCGATGGCGGTTGGTGTGCCGATTACCCCGACCCTGAAAACTTTGCCGATGTGCTTTTCCATAGCGGTGCGCCGCAAAATCATGGCGGGTACTCCAACCCTGAGTTAGATGCCCTGCTCGAAGCCGCCCGCATCGAACCGGATGTGACCCAACGCATTTCCATGTATCAGGAAGCCGAACGCATAATTGTTGAAGATGCCCCCGTCTTGTTCACTACCCACTCGCTTTCCTATTTACTGGTGAAACCCTATGTGAAGGGTTACCCCAACACCCCGATCTCGATCTCAGGTGAGAGATACATGTGGTTGGAAGGGAAATAGTTCTTTCTTCTTTCCTCTTTCTTTTAGTTGGATAAAGAAGAAAGAGGAAAGAAATCTATTTGGATTGAACGAAGAACTCCACCGCCTCGATCTCCCCGCCGACGCTTGATACGCTGAAATCAAAGTTGAGCGAACTCCCCGGCTGGAGCGCTCCGCCTTCCCAGCGGCGCACACCAACCACAGTTCCATTTTTGTCGTACGCTACCGCCGCGACCCAAACCTGGGTTGCGGCGTTTGATTCGGCAGGCAAATAGATTTGTCCACTAACCTTTGCTGTCTTTCCATCCCAATCTATTTCCGCGGATGTGTTATCCAATGACACGGGTAGATATGCAGAGCCGCCCGGCATGGCACTTAACATTTGGACTTGTGGTCTTGCATTGGCGGGCGTGTTCGGGAAATACACATAAACCGGCAGAGACGAATTTGCTGGCAGAATGTCCAATGGCATGAATGCAGTTTGATAGACAAGCGCTGTGCCGCTTTCATCGAATAATGTGATGCGCGCTGAAACATTTTCAAGAATGCCGCCTGTGTTGTTTTGGATGAGTGCAAAGCACCACAAACCAGAGTCCGCTGTGGGGTGGCAAACGGCTTGGGTAACAGGAACAGGCACAGGCGTCAGAGTTGAGGCGGCGGCGAGAGGGGCAGAAAGGTCTGGGATGATGAGCGACTGACCGATGGTGAGCGTGTTTGGGTTCACTTCCGGATTCGCCGCAATTAAATTTTCTTGAGGTATCTTGAATTTCTCAGCAATTTCGCTGATGGTATCGCCGGACTCAACGATGTAGATTTGTGGAGTGTTGGTGGGCAGCGGCGTTTCCAAGATGACCAACACATTCGGTGTGGAAGTTGACGCAGGGGTGTTGGTAAGGTACGGTTGAAGTGAGACGTCTGTGGTTTGGGTGGGGGCGGGCTGGCATGCAGAAAGAAAAGTTAACAAAAGCAATAATAGGGCATTTCGCATACGGTGATTATAATGTGCTCGAAATATTTGGCGGTCTGCCATAAAAATCTTTTGGAGGAAACATGCAATATCGACATCTTGGAAGGACGGGAATTCAAGTCAGTGAATTGTCCATTGGGTCCTGGGTTACGTTCAAGAATCAAGTGGATGTAAATGCGGCAGTGGAGATCATGGCGGCTGCATATGACCATGGCGTGAATTTCTACGACAATGCCGAAGTGTATGCGAGTGGGAAGTCTGAAGAGGTGATGGGTGCGGCGCTCAAGAAACTAAACTGGCGGCGCGGAAGTTATTTGATCTCGACCAAGTTCTATTGGGGTTTGGAAGAAGGCATCAATGAGAAGAATACGTTAAACCGCAAGCGTCTCATTGAAGGTATCAATGGTTCGTTGAAACGCCTTGACATGGATTATGTCGATCTCATCTATTGTCACCGCCCCGATAAAACCACACCCATCGAAGAAACCGTTTGGGCAATGCACAACATTATCGAATGGGGCAAGGCGATCTACTGGGGCACATCAGAATGGGCAGCTTCAGAAATTATCGAAGCCATTCAGATCGCGGAACGCCATCACCTGCACAAACCGGTGGTGGAACAGCCCCAATACAATCTCTTCGAACGCGGACGCCTCGAAGGTGATTATGTCCGCTTCTATAAAGAATATGGATATGGCACCACCATTTGGAGTCCGCTGGCTTCGGGGTTGCTTTCTGGTAAATACAATAAGGGCATTCCACAAGACAGCCGCGGTGCGCTTAAGGGTTATGAGTGGCTACATGAGCGCCTGACCGATCAGGAACGATTGAAAAAGGTTGCTGCGCTTGAACCGATCGCGAATGAGCTCGGTGCCACCATTTCGCAGTTGGCATTGGCTTGGTGTTTGAAAAACCCATTCGTAAGCACGGTCATCACCGGCGCAAGCCGTGTGGAGCAGGTTCACGAGAACATGAAGGCGGGTGAGATCGCACCGAAGATCACGCCTGAGATCATGGCACGCATTGATACAGTATTTGGCGTGAAGAAGAACGAAGACGACGATTAGTAAACGATAAACTACAGTCCATGAACCGTGGACTGTTTAAGAAAAACTCCGAGGCAACACCTCGGAGTTTTGTTTTAGATCTTCGAGAAATAATTCTCTTCCACACTTTGCCAGGTCTCTTCACGCAGTTTCATATAATTTGCAAGCAGCGGATGAACCTTGGATATATCTTCGTAAATCTTTTGAGCGACACGTCGAATGGAAAAGTGTGCATTTGCGGCCGTTCGTAACTGACAGAAGGCAAAAGCTTCACGCAAATTGAACTGCGCCAGCACCCGGCGGTTGAATCCGTTCGGGACGATGTATTGGGCGACATCGGGATTGAAGGCGTAGAGCTTTTCGTACATTGCATGAGCAGCATCCATCGCCGCCTCATACTTGGACCCGAAACCTGCTTCTGTTATAAGCAGCGGAGTCGTGTACCCAAGCCTTGTGGTCAGCCGTTGCGGGGTTTGCGTCATCATGCGGTGACGTTTGAACTCGGCATATGCGCCCTGGTCCATGACGAGGTCGAAGGTGTAGGTGGCGTATTCCAACTCGCGCAAAGGCGTATCGTATTTGCCGAGTTTTCCAAGCAAGGTTTCGGCGAGGGCTTCGCGTTCTTTTTTCTTGAGCGATTTGATGTATGCAAGCGCATTGGCATAGGGGACTTCATCGAAACGGTACAATGCCGCGGCGAGGATCTTCTTTTCGCCGTCTTTGTCGTAATCAATTAATTTGCACCAATCCGATTTGCGATTTTCGATGGACAATTTTCGATCCTCGAGATCGCGAATGGTTTCAATGGTGTAGGAATTTGCGTCGGCATACTTAACCAATGTTGGGGTTTCAGACTTGGAGACTTCTTTCAACTTTTCACCGATCTGGCGCACTTCTTCGAGCGGGTGAGAGAGCATCTTACGAATGGTCATTTCGATGACGCGTGCATTGGCGGTCATGCCTACATTGGCATTGGCGGCGGCGGGGAGCAGGAAGCGGCAGCGGTCTACGTATTGCGAGCGGATGCGGCGGTCGTAGGCTTCGTCGTTTTCGTTGTCGCGGCGCGGGGAACGCTCAACGATGAGATTCTTGACCGGGTCCAGCGATTCAGCATAGGTTGAGAAAAGGAGGCGAACCGTTGCCATGATTTCGTCGCGCAAGGGATGTCCATCCAATTCAGGCGGGACAGTGAAGTCATCTGATCCCCACTTTTGATAGCGGGTTGATTTCTCGGTATAAGATGCAAGGCGGTTACCTTCGATGGCTTCGATGGCAACCCGTGAGACGTTTTCAAATGCGATGTGTAGGACAGCATGTTCAGCTACAGAAGCGTGACCATACCCCACGACCCACTTCTCGTGAAATTGAGCAGACTTTTCGTCGCTGAGTTCTGCGGCGATCTCACGAAAGGATTCTGGGGAGCGCGATGTTTTGGCAAAGGCAACAGCGATGGTTTCCGGGCTTAGGGCTCGCGGGGATAAAAGGTAGATTTCTCGTTCAGGCATGTTTTCTCCTAAGTTGACGATGGACAAGTCTCCATGATCTATCGTCTGTGGTTCATGGTCTGTTCATAAAAAAGCGACCAGCTTATTTCTTCGCTGATCGCTGTGTTGGTGTGAGTGACTATCCCATTCTACCCAGTGGTTTGCCACCGAGCAAATGCAAATGAATATGAAAGACGGTCTGACCTGCTTCGGCGTTGGTGTTAATGACAAGGCGGTAGCCTTTTTCAGAAAGACCTTCCTGTTCAGCGATCTGTTTTGCCACGCTGAACAGATGACCGATCAAGGGCTCATCGTCCGGGATCATCATATTGACCGAGTCGATGTGTTTGTTCGGAACGATCAGAATGTGTGTTGGCGCGGCGGGATTGATATCGCGGAAGGCATAGGTTTGTTCGTCGCGATAGACGCTGGTGCTGGGGATATCGCCTTTGATGATCTTGCAGAAAAGACAATCAGACATGGGATTCTCCTGAACTTATGGGGTAGGCAAAGGTCCGTATTCTTCAGCGCAGACCATATTGTAATATTGTTGTTCAACTTCCTGATTCGACAGGATGTACTCTGCCGAAGTTTCTCCGATGATCCGAACGGTATCGACGGCACTGAAGGCTTCTTGCGGCGAATAGACGGGGAGGGTCATCACGGGGTCGTTGATCCTGCCTTCGGGAATCCAGTCGGGGCGTTCTGGGTCAACTTCATCGGCTAATGGCACCCAATTGTACATGATGGGTCCGCGTGGATTTTGGGTGAAACCTAACCTGAATTGCAATTGCCGCGCCGCTTCCACGGGGCGAATACCAAAGGCACCATTGGGCCAGATGATCGCATTGGGTGTTTTTGCAAAGGTGCTTTCAAACCCAGCCAACGAACCTTGTAATTCACGCGCGATGATGGTCTTGGCAGCATCATTGGAGAGGATGGCGCCGGGTGTTACACCACGGGCCTGGTGATTGACAAAGCCTTCAAGCTCAAGCGAAACATTTCCTTCTAAAAGACTTGGATCTATATTTTGCTCACTGATCCAGGCATTGGTAACGGTCCAGCCCCATTTTTCATAATATTCACGAAAGTTCTTATCAAAATATTCTTCCGTCTGGTTGCCATCTTGTATCAAAAGTACCGAGCGCGGAGGGATCGTTGCATTGCGCTGCAAGAATCCATGCAGTTGATTCGTATTGATCGCCTCAAAGCCCTGTGATTTGAGCAGGTCCATCAGGTCGAAGTAATCCAAAATGGTAATGCTGTCTGGAAGTTCAGCTGTGCCGCGGTTGATGTTCTTGAACAAAATCACCATTACCACAGTCCCTGGCTGGGCGTTGATCGGATTCCATTTATAGCGCAGGTATCGACAGGTATCTCTGTGATAGGTGTGCGGCGTATCGAGTGGATTAAGCAGATCGGTTTGAAATGGACCGGGAAGAGCCGGTGCAGACTCCGCTGGTGACTGCTCGGTCGAGGCTGGAGCAGAAGGCGTGTCTGACGGGGAAGGACTTAATTGGCAGGATACCAAAATGGAAACGAGGGATAGGATGGATGTGAAGCGGAGGAAAATAGGAAAAACGGTGTTTCTTGTAGATTGCATACAGATGGAATTGTAAACTAGATTTAGGCGACGGTTCACATACGATAGACCATCGATTTAATGGTCTATCGTATGTTGGGTGTATTAGGGTTGCGTTTTAGGGAATTGGTCCGTAGGTTGGCGCACAGACAATGTCGTAGTATTCCAATTCAACGGCTTTGTTCTGTTGTGCGTAGGCAGCTGCTTCGTCACCGATAATGCGGACAGGGTCGATGTTGTCGAGCACGTTCGTGCTCCAGTAACGGGGCAAGGTCATGAGCGGATTGCCTGCCGGTACTTCGGGAATTGCCATGGGGTTCGATGCGCTCACCGCATCTGCCTGCGGGATCCAGTTGTACATCACCGGTCCGCGTTCGTTGACGGTGAAGCCGAGTTTATAGCCAAGAGTGGGACCGATCTCAACGGCACGCTTGGAGAAGCCACCACCAGGCCAGATGTAGCCGATGGGCGTCTTGTTCATATACTTCTGAATCGACGTGATGGCGCCTTGCATTTCACTGGTAATGAATTCGTCCGTAGATCCTTCGCTGATCGGAATGTTATGAATGTAACCGTGCGATTGATAGTCCACCCAGCCTTCGGCAGAGAGAGCCGCATTTTCAGCCCACAGGTCGGTACGTTCATCAATACCGATATAGGCATTGACCACGGACCAGCCCCACTGGTCATGATATGGACGGAAGTGGTCGTTGAAATACTCTGCAAAGTGACGGTCATCCACGATAAAGATAACCGAGCGCGGAGGGATGTAGGCATTGTCATACATAAAGTCTGCCAGTTGCTGCATGTTGATGGCAGAGAACCCAGCCTCAAATAGACTGTCCATGATCTTCTTGTGTTCGTTCACGGTCACGTCGTTGCCGCTGGCTTCACCTTTGTTGATACCGTGATGCATTACGACCATCACAACAGTTCCGGGGGCAGCCTTGGTAGAGTCCCATTTGTTTTTGAGGTACTGGCATGAATCTGTGACGTATGTGCGTGGAAGATTTTCAGGGTTTAACAAAGAGCTTTGATATGCGGCAGGCAGGGCAGGCGGAGTGCGCGGAATCGTTGCAGTAGGGATGGGAGTATCTGTAATTTGAGGAGTTGCTGTCGGGGCATTGATCTGAGCCACAGCAGTTTCAAATGCGGCTGTCAATGCTGCGTTGATATCGGGGGTGGCGGCTGCGGGTTGGCAGGCAGCCAGAAGTGTTGCAAACAAGCTAAAGCTAAGTAAGAACCGAGAAACGATTAACGAATGGCGAGTGGTTTTGCGTCGCATAATGAATTAATATCCTTTTTGTGATTGCCAATAATAACAGAAAAGGCGCACTGGGTTTCAGCACGCCTTTCCTGTTATTCGTTACTTATTTCTTGTTGTTCTTACTCGTCACTCTTGCCTGAAACAAAGTCTTCCACTTTTTGGCGGGCAACTTCATCTTTGAACTGCTTGGGCGGGGTCTTGAAGAAGTAAGAGGAAGGACCGATGATGGGACCAGCAAGTTCGCGGTCGAGCGCGATCTTGGCGCAGCGGATGGCATCGATCATGACACCTGCAGAGTTGGGGCTATCCCACACTTCGAGTTTGAGTTCGAGGTTGAGAGGTACGTCGCCAAAGGTCGTGCCTTCCATGCGGATGTAGCACCACTTGCGGTCTGTCAACCAGGGTACATGGTCGCTCGGACCAACATGCACATTGCCCGGGTCGATCTCGTAGGGGATCATGCTGGTGACAGCGTTGGTCTTGGAGATCTTTTTGGATTCAAGACGTTCACGCTCGAGCATGTTGAGGAAGTCGGTATTGCCACCGAAGTTGAGCTGATAGGTACGATCGATCTTCACGCCTCTGTCGACGAAGAGACTGGTCAACACACGATGAACGATCGTCGCCCCGACCTGACTCTTGATGTCATCGCCGAGGATGGGCAGACCGGCATCAGCGAAACGCTTGCCCCAGTATTCAGAGGAGGCAATGAACACGGGAATTCCGTTGACGAAGGCGCAGCCCGCTTCGATGATCTGCTCCACGTACCATTTCGTTGCCATTTCCGAGCCAACCGGCAGGAAGCTGATGACGACTTCGGTCTTTGTCTCCTTTAATAGGCGCACAATATCGGCAGTGGAGCCGGGCGCTTTTTCAATGACCTGGCTTAGATATTTGCCCAAGCCGTCATGGGTCATGCCGCGTACAACAGGTGCATTGAGATGGGGGACATCACAGAATTTATAGGTGTTGTTCGGCTCGGCAAAAATGGCTTCGGAGAGATCTTTGCCAACCTTGGTGGCGTTGATGTCGATCGCCATCGTAAATTCGATATCACGGATGTGATATTCGCCTACCTGTGGGTGCATAATGCCAGGGATCACATCGTCGTTCTTGGCATTTTTGTAGAATTGAACGCCTTGCACGAGGGAGGAGGCGCAGTTCCCTACGCCAATGATCGCCACACGCACTTTTTTCTTGTTTGCCATTGGTTTATCTCCTGAGGTGGATTACAGTTTCCTTATTGATTTTTGAGGATCGATTTTCAGATACAACCGTGAAGTATAATCTTACCCAAGGTTATTTGTATGGCTGACTCGCAAGAAAAAATACTTTCCCGCCTTCTTGAAGTGACTCGTAGTTTGGATTCTGAAGCAGACCTTGAGGCTAACCTGCGCTTGATCTTCTCTGCTGCGGTGGAATTGACAGGCAGTGAGACTGCATCTCTATTGGAATATGATGAGACGGCGTTAAACTTTTTCTTTAAGTATGTACCGTGGTTCCACAAAAATGCAAACGATGGGAAAAGCACAAGGATTCCTCTTAATGGAAGCATAGCGGGCTGGGTTTTTTTGAACAATACATCAGTTACCGTTAATGATGCCACCAATGATCCGCGCCATTCGAAAAAAGTGGATGAACTTGCAGGTATTACCATCCACTCGGTCTTGGGTGCGCCGATGATGGCGCGCGGTACTCCGATCGGTGTGTTTGAAGTTTTCAATAAACGAAGCGATTACACCAATGAAGATGTGTTGATCGTTGAAAATTTAGCTGCGCTTGCAGCTGCAGCGATGCAAAAGAATATTCTCGAGCAGACCGTACTTGCATCAAAGGAAGAGGCGCGCGAACTGGATCGAATGAAGAACGAGTTCATCGCCATTACCTCGCACGAATTGCGCACTCCGTTGGGATTGATCCTTGGTCATTCTACTTTCTTGAAAGAGTTACTTGACAGCAGTTACGATGACCAGATCGACGCCATAATCCGTAATGCCTCACGGTTGAAGGAGATCATCGAAAGCCTGACGAGCGTGGATAATTACGAAACAGGCGGCGCGTTGGTACGCTCGCGGAAAGTTTCCATCGCGCGTATCATTGATGATGTAAGCATATCTTTTGGTGAAATGGCAAATAAAAAGAATATCACCATTAAGAAGGCTATCCAACAGGGAAGTGAATTGTGGGTTGAGGTTGATGCTGGTAAGGTTGCCATTGTGCTTAGTAATCTCTTAAAGAATGCCATTGCTTTCTCGAATGAAGGCGGCGAGATCGTAATTCGCGGCGAAAAACAACCAGATTATGTGAAGGTATCTATCAAAGATAATGGCATAGGCATCCCTGCCAAAGATCTACCCCATGTGTTCGATCGCTTTTATCAGGTTGAAGGGCACCTCACTCGTAAACATGGAGGCATGGGTCTGGGGCTTTCAGTTGCAAAGGTGATGGTCGAGATGCATGGCGGGCGGATTTGGGCAGATAGCGAAGAAGGCAAGGGTAGTATCTTCTCCTTTATTTTGCCTGTGCGTAGTGAACCCCCGCCTCCGGTACCGTCTTCTCCCTTTGCCGGATAAATTTGTCAGATCCATCCCGTCACACCGTTGACGGGATTTTTATTTCCCTATACACTCACGCCTATTAAATTTTGAAGGGCATTTCATGCAAACTCTCAACAGTCAATTCGAATTGATCCGCCAATCTGCCACCGTTTCATTGACAGATCGTATCCTCGCGCTAAAAGCCAGTGGGAAACCCATCATCAGTTTGCAAGTAGGTGACCCGGATTTTGGAACACACCCTGCCATTGCCAAAGTGGCACTCAAAGCCATGCAAGAGGGGCAAACCCATTACGGTCCTTCGAATGGCACGCTTGAACTTCGCAAAGCCATTGCGCACAAACTTCAACGTGATGAAGGTGTGGGCTACGATCCGAACTCGGAAATTCTCGTCACCAATGGCGGAATCCATGCCTATTACACGGCGATGCAATCCATCCTAAATCCCGGTGATGACGTGTTGATCCCGGACCCTTCCTGGGCGACTCATTCGAATATGGCGACCATGCTGCGTGGAAATGTCATTCGCATCCCTGCCCCCGCCGAGAATGGGTTCATCCCTCATTTCGACTCTTGGCTGAAAGCTCTCACTCCTAAAACCCGTGTCATCGTCCTCAACTATCCCTCAAACCCGACCGGGGCGTATCCCACCCGTGAATACTTACAACAGCTTCAAGACTTTGCTGCTAAAAATAATTTGTGGATCGTCACTGATGAAGTTTATGGCAGTTTGTATTATGGCGAGAAACCGACCAGTGCCGCTGCCATTGATGGCGCAAAAGAGCGGACCTTGCTGGTACATAGTCTTTCCAAATCGTATGCGATGACGGGTTGGCGGGTGGGCTTCCTCGCCGCGCCTGCGAAAGTGATTAGCAACGCCTTGAAAGCCAGCCAAAACTCGATCACATGTGTCGCTCCCTTCATTCAAAAGGCAGCCGCCTTTGCATTGACTGACCCGGCTATCCAGGAGGTGACCGCATCGATGCGGGCGGCTTATGCCAAACGCCGCGAACTGGTCTTGCGCCTCGCCCGTGAACTCGAAAGCGATAAGGTCATCGTCACGCCTTCGCAGGGTGCTTTCTACTTCTTCCTTGATATGCGTCCGCTGAAAATGTCTTCGGTGGAGATCTGCGAAAAATTATTGGACGATGTCGGTGTGGCGCTCGTACCTGGCTCTGCGTTTGGAGAGCAGGGAGAAGGCTTTGCCCGTCTGTGTATCGCCGCATCCGATGAAGATGTGGAAGCGGGGTTTCGGAAGATCGTGGAGTGGGCAGAAAAGCAGTAATCTAGTAGGGGTGGGGTCTCCCCGCCCAGTGGAGTTATTATGAAAGTATCCTTCCAAGGTGAACCCGGCGCGTATAGTGAACAAGCCGTATTCAATTATTACGGCAAAGAAGTTGAAACAGTTCCCTGTGAATCTTTTGATGTGATGTTTGATTCCGTCGTCTCTGGCAAAAGCGATGCGGCGCTGGCTCCCATTGAGAACTCATTGGCAGGCAGCATTCACCAAAATTATGATCTGCTGCTGCGACATAATTTACACATTGTGGGGGAGTATTTCTTGCGCGTGCGGCATTGTCTGATTGCAAACCCCGGCGTGAAGAAAGAAGATATCAAGAAGGCGATCAGTCATCCGCAGGCGTTGGGACAGTGCGCGGCGTATTTACGTAATCATGGCATCAAAGCGGAGCAAGTCTACGATACGGCTGGCAGTGTGAAGATGCTCAAGGAATCCGGCGCGAAAGATGTGGCGGCGATCGCTTCCAGACGAGCGGCAGAGTTATACGGTATGCATATTCTGGAAGAAGGCATCGAAGACAACCCGGAAAACTATACGCGTTTTCTCGCTGTCCAACGAGAAGTAGTTGTCCCGATGGAAGAGGCGAAGACCTCCATCGTGTTTACATTGAAAAATGTCCCTGGCTCGTTGTTCAAGGCCATGTCCGTTTTTGCGCTGCGCGATATAGACCTGACCAAAATTGAATCCCGACCGCTGCAAGGCAAGCCGTGGGAATATCTCTTTTATATTGACCTGATCGGCTCAACCCAAAATGAAACCGTCCAACGCGCGCTTGACCATTTGGCGGAATATGCTGTGATGGTGCGAGTGCTGGGATCGTACCCGCGCTTCAAAGGGTGAACGGGGAATTTCCAGATCGCCTGACTGGGATGTCGATTTTGACGTTTCTCGTTCGACGTATTAACAGAACGAGACGATTCCACCAATTTATAAGGAGTAACCCCATGTCATTTCAAGCCTACTTAGACAAGGTCGAAGAAAAAACCGGCAAAACGCCCAAACAGTTTATTGCTGAGGCAAAAAAGAAGAAGCTAACCGAATTTAAGGACATCATCGCTTGGTTAAAACAGGATTATGGGTTGGGCACCGGGCACGCTCGTGCCATTGCTTATGTCATCCAACATGGCGCAGAATTCGAATTAAAGCATACAACCGGCACCCACCGCGACGCTTCCGGTACGTTGAAACTGGACGGGAAGAACACCAAAGGCGGGAAAACCAAAAAGAATTAGTGACTTTCTAATGTCGATTTTGCCATCTCTTGTTCGACGTATTAACAGAGCAAGAGATTCAAGCAAAAAACTTGAAATCTCAGCCAAATTTTAGATTTGAAGGAGAGAATATGGAAAAAGAGATTTCAAAGAACGGCATTGAGAAGACCTTCTTAACTTGTGGCGTTTTGGCTGGTCCTGTTTATATTGTTTTGGGGGTGATTCAGATGCTGATTCGACCCGGTTTCGACCCGACCCGCCACGACCTCAGCCTGATGAGCAACGGTGACCTGGGCTGGATTCAGATCATGAACTTTATCCTGGTGGGTGGGCTGACCATTGCAGGCGCCTTTGGCTTACGAAGTCAACTTCGTGGCAGCCGGGGTGGAACCTGGGGTCCTTTGCTGATCGGTATCTATGGGCTTGGGCTCATTGGAGCTGGTGTATTTGTAGCTGACCCGATGAATGGATTTCCAATTGGAACTCCGGAAGGAAATCCGACAGTAATGAGTTCCCATGGATTACTGCATTTTGTGACCGGCGGGATCGGTTTCCTTGCCTTCATTGCTGCATGCTTTGTCTTTGCGAGCCGTTTCAATCAGTTGAAACAACGTGGATGGGCTGCATTTTCAGCCATTACAGGTTTATTTTTCTTTGCAGCATTTGGTGGAATAGCTGCAGGTTCGCAGGCTGGTGGTGCCATGTTGGTTTTTGTCACTCTGGCGTTTACAGCCGCTGTCATTCTGGCATGGGCATGGCTTTCAGCATTATCTGCCCATTTTATTAAAAGTTTGAAGTAACAATAAAGGAGAAACCAAAATGAGATTCATGATGATGACCAAGAACGACCCGAACACCCCGATGACCCCACCCGACCCTGAGATGTACGCAGCCATGGGCAAATTGATCGAAGAGATGGCCAAAGCAGGTGTCCTTTTGGCAACTGGCGGTTTGGCACCCAACCCGATTCAAGTTGTATCCAACAACGGCAAGCTCACCGTTACAGATGGTCCATTCACAGAAGCGAAGGAAGCTGTTGTCGGTTTTGCCCTGATCGAGGCCAAGTCAAAGGAAGAAGCCATCGAATTCTCACGGCGTTTCTGGCAGGTTGCCGGAAGCGGTGCAGGCGAGATCTACGAAGTCTTTGGCGGCTAATCAAGCCATCCATGGCCATCCCTGATATTCATCGCACCATTGAAGCAGTCTGGCGGATCGAATCCGCCAGACTGATCGCTGCACTTACACGCCTTGTCCGCGATGTGGGGCTTGCCGAAGATATGGCTCAAGGTGCGCTTGTCGCTGCGTTGGAGCAATGGCCCCAAACGGGTATTCCCGATAAACCCGGCGCATGGCTGATGGCAACTGCCAAACATCAAGCCATTGATCAGATTCGTCGCAATGTTCGTTTGGAACGCAAGACTGAAGAAATCGGTCGTGACCTTGAGCTTCAACAATCGTTGGGGGACCCCGAGTCAATGAATGTGGATGAGGACATGGGCGATGACCTCTTGCGCCTGATCTTCATTTCCTGTCATCCGATTCTTTCGAAGGAAGCCCGCCTCGCACTCACCCTGCGCCTGCTCGGCGGACTAACGACCGACGAGATCGCTCGAGCCTTTCTCGTCCCCGAACCGACGATTGCCCAGCGCATTGTCCGCGCCAAACGAACACTCTCCGAAGCAAAAATTCCATTTGAAGTACCAACTGGGAATGAACTTGCTGCACGTTTGTCCTCTGTGCTCGAAGTGATCTACCTGGTCTTCAATGAAGGCTACTCTGCCACATCCGGTGACGATTGGGCTCGTCCTGGCTTATGTGAAGATGCGCTACGCCTCGGGCGTGTCCTTGCTGAGCTGATGCAAAACGAGCCAGAAGTCCATGGGTTGGTTGCGTTGATGGAAATCCAGGCGTCTCGCCTTCGCGCACGGATCGGCTCCTCTGGTGAGCCAATTCCTTTGCTGGAACAGAATCGCGGTCGTTGGGATCAGCTTCTCATTCAACGTGGGTTTGCGGCATTGTTTCGGGCAGAGAAAGTTGGCGGGGCGTTGGGACCCTATCGTTTGCAGGCTGCGATCGCCGCGTGTCATGCACAGGCGCGCAACCCCGAAGATACCGATTGGGGAAAAATTTCCGCTTTGTATGATGCCTTGGCCCAGATCACACCTTCACCGATCGTTGAATTGAATCGCGCTGTTGCTGTGGGCATGGCATTTGGACCCGAAGCCGGGCTTGAGATCGCCGACACATTGACAAATGAGCCTTCGCTCAAGTCCTATCATCTTTTGCCAAGCGTACGCGGTGATTTGCTTATGAAGTTAGGCAGGTATCTTGAAGCGTGCGAAGAATTCAAGCGCGCTTCATCTCTGACCCGGAATGCACGTGAACGTGAGTTGCTGCTTGAACGGGCGGCACTGTGTGCCCGAAATGCATCTGGGTAAGTTGTATTTCTAGAATAGGTAGGGGATGAGCCGCCAGGTTTTTGCGCGATACGCTTCCCACTCTTTGCCAAATTCCTGATGCATCATTTTTTCTTCAGCAAAAACGCGCCAGACCAACACAGCGGCTAATACAATGACGAGCATAATTCCAAGCAACGAACGGAACGTCAGTGATATGCCGGTGAAGAATACGAGAATACCCAAATAACGCGGATGCCGGATGTACTGATACGGTCCGTTTTGGATGAGCTTATGGTCTTTTTGTAGAGTCACTTCGATGCTGAACTGCTTGGCAAGATATTTGTCACCCGCCTGCATGAGTACAAAGCCAGGAATGGTGATGAGCAGCCCAACATAGCGGATGGTATCTTCTATGTTTAACACACCAATCGAACGTCCATCTGAAAATGGGGCGAGGATGACGATGGCGAGGCTGAATATTTGGATCAAGATCAGGTCTAGTTTGCTGCGGGGTGCGTCAGTCTTTCGGTTTTCCTGAGTTTGTCCCACTTGCGGGTTATAGATCAGAGAAAAAACTTGCAGGGCAAATAGCACGAGGACAAAAGCGATGCGGGCTGGGTTTTCAAAGAAGGCTGGCAGATTTCCAAGTCCCCAACCGAGCAAAGGGAGACCAATGAAAATGATGGAGCCTGCGAGCAGGGCAAGGAAATAGCGGGGGAGTGATCTCATAGTGTTTTATTCCTTTTGGGTTTGACGCCAGTATAAATGATTCCCTCTTGACAAACAGAAAATCTGTTCTAAAATCTAACTAGAATATGTAACTAAATGGTTACAAAAAGGAATCATGAGACGAGACGTATTTCAAGCCATTGCAGACCCCAACCGGCGTGCCATTTTGGCACTGCTGTCACAACAGAGACTCACCCTGAACGGCGTTGCCGAGAATTTTCGCATCAGCCGCCCGGCGGTGTCACGTCATATCAAGATATTGAAGGAATGTGGGTTGGTGGTCGTCATCCCGCAGGGACGGGAACGGTATGTGGAAGCGCGGTTCGACAAATTAGATGTAGTGACCGATTGGGTTGAACAATATCGCCAATTATGGGAAGCACGGTTCAACCGATTGGATGACCTCTTAGAAAAAATGAAACAGGAGAAGAAAGATGCCCTCAAAAAATAAAGTGACAGTGACCGCCGAGCCTGGCAAGCAGGAGCTTTTTATTGTCCGTGAATTCGATGCCCCGCGCGAGCTGGTATTCAAGGCATATACCGATGCTGAAATTTATGCTCAATGGCTTGGTCCGCATGGACTGGAAACCCACTTCGAGGTATTTGAGCCGGTCAGCGGCGGCAGATACAAATTCGTTCAAAAGGATAAAGACGGCAATGAGTTCTCATTTCATGGTGTGACTCATGAAGTGTTGTTGAACGAAAGAATCATCGGCACCTTTGAATTCGACGGACTTCCTGAATCTGGACATGTGGTTCTCGAGACGACACGATTTGAAGCTCTGCCTGGGGATCGCACCCGCATCACGTCTCAATCTGTCTTTCAGTCTGTTTCTGACCGCGACGGCATGATCCAATCTGGAATGGAACATGGTGTCGTTGAAGGTTATGAACGGCTCGATGAGATTTTGAAGACCCTGAAGAAATAACCTAATTAGGAAAACTTATTATGAAAACCGTTATTTCAAAAGATGGTACTCAAATTGCATTTGACCAGATCGGAAATGGGCCCGTAGTTATCCTTGTCGACTCGGCACTGGCAAGTCGAACTCTGTGTGTGAAATTAGCAAAGTTATTGGCAGAGGAATTTACTGTTATTAACTATGATCGACGGGGCCGCGGTGACAGCACTGATATACAGCCATATGCGGTTGAGCGTGAAGTAGAAGATATCGAAGCGTTGATCGATACCCTGGGCGGGTCGGCTTTTATCTTTGGCAGCTCGTCAGGTGCAGTCCTTGCTCTCGAAGCAGCAAACAAATTGCCCTCCAAGATCAAGAAGCAGATATTGTACGAACCGCCATTCATTGTTGATGACAGCCGTCCACCGATGCCGGATGATTTTCTTGACCAAGTCAAAGGATTGCTTGCAGAAAATAAAAGAAGCAATGCGCTCAAGCTTTTCTTCTCAACTGCCATGGGGATTCCCGGCATATTCATTTTCATAATGAGTTTGATGCCAAGCTGGTCACAATCGAAGGCTGTGGCGCATACTCTGCCTTACGACCTTGAAATTCTTGGAAATACCCAGCAAGGGAAACCACTTTCAGCAGATCGTTGGTCCGCCGCAAAGATGCCAACACTGGTATTAACTGGCGAAAAGAGCGAAACATTTTTTCGTAAAACTGGAGATTCATTGTCTGAAGTTCTGCCGAGTGCAGAACATAAAATTCTCAAAGATCAACATCATGGTTCAGTGGTGATGTCTCCAAATGTTGTTGCTTCTGAAATAATGCAATTTTTCAAAGCCTAAAGGAGAATGTGCATGGGAAAAGTAACTTTCAATATGACCATGTCATTGGATGGCTTTGTAGCTGGTCCGAACGATACCCCTGAAAATGGGTTAGGGGATGGTGGTCAGGGACTATTCAATTGGTATTTCAACGGTGATACCGAGATCTTTGTATCGGAAGGAACACCGCCGCTTAAAGTTTCAAAACAAAGCGCTGAATTGATGAAAGAATCATTTAGCACTTTAGGAGCAGGTATATGGGGACGAAAAACGTTTGATATTGCGCATGGGTGGGGAGGTCATCCGCCTGGCTCCCCTGCGTTTATTGTCACACATACCGTTCCACAAGAATGGGTAAAAGAAGGCTCGCCATTTACTTTTGTAACCGATGGAGTCGAAAGCGCAATCCAGCAAGCCAAGAAAGCGGCAGGCGATAAAGATGTCGTGATTTGTACTGCGAATATTTTGCAACAAGCGATAAAAGCGGGTCTGGTGGATGAAATCTATATAGATTTAGCGCCGATTTTAATTGGCGATGGCGTGAGCCTGTTTGATCATCTTGGCACAGGACCCATTGATCTGGAATGTATTCGAGTTGTTCAAACCAAAGACGTGACACATCTTGCTTATCGAGTCATTAAGAAATAAAAAAGGTAATTATGTTAAACCAAAAAACAGCAGCACGATTTTCAATTCTTGTCTCGCTCTTAACGCTTTTATTGCTTGCCGCCTTGCACATTCTCAGCCCTGAACTTAACCCTGCCTGGCGAATGGTGAGTGAATATGCAAATGGGAACTACGCTTGGGTTTTATCTTTGTTCTTTGCATTTTGGGGAATCAGCACTTGGGCATTGGCGTATGCGATTTGGACCCATGTAGAAACAAAGGCTGGAAGAATCGGTTTGTATTTTCTCATTGCCGCAGGTGTTGGTGAAGTAATGGCATCGGTGTTTGATATCAATCACAGCCTGCACAGTTTGGCTTCTTTAATTGGAATTCCAAGCCTGGCAATTGCTGCGATGTTAATTAGTAATAGTTTGGTCAAAGATGAAGTATGGGCTAAGGCAAAGAAAAGTCTTTTGTTGAGCGCCAACCTCACCTGGATCAGTATTCTGGTAATGGCAGTCTCATTCTTAATTTTGATGGTCACATTTACTCAATCTGGCGCTGAGATGCCAACAGATTCAAGCATAGTCACAACTTTACCTGATGGTGTGATCGGTTTGGTGGGCTGGGCAAATCGCTTCTTGGTCGTTGTGTATTGCGCCTGGGTGATGATAGTTGCACGGCTGGCAAGCAAATTGGGCGAATAGAAATCTTGAACTAAAATTAGACATGTATATTCCGTTTAGAAGTAAAAAGGAGAGACCATGCGAAAACTACTCGTGCATCAATTCATTTCTTTAGATGGTGTCATCCAAGCTCCCGGCGGCGTGGATGAAGATACCGATGGCGGCTTCGCTCACGGCGGCTGGACCATTCCCTTTTGGCACGACGACATCGGCATGCGCTTCTCACAAGCCATGGATACCGCCGATACCCTTTTGCTTGGGCGCAAAACCTGGAAGACCCATGGCGATGCCTTTGAACCCATGCCACCCGAAGAAAATCCATTTGGCAATGTCAAAAAATATGTTGTTTCCACCACACTGAGATCTTCGGCAGCCTGGAGCAACTCCACCATCATCAGCAGTAATGTCGTCGAAGAAGTTCGCAAACTCAAGAGCCAACCCGGCAAAAATATTCTTTCGGATGGCAGCAGTGTGTTGATGCATACTCTGATCGAAAATGATCTGGTGGATGAATTCGTCCTGCATGTGTATCCGCTCGTGTTGGGCGGCGGCAAGAAATTATTTCCGGATGGCAAGTACGTCAAACTGAAGTTGATCGAATCCGCGCCTCTTCCTACGGGTGTGCTGTATCAACACTACGAACTGATTCGCTAAGCCAAAACTGACTCACCTATGAATGCCAACCAATTTTTAAAGCGCTTGAATGCACTTCGTTCGCCTGCAGTTGCCAAGTCTCACAGCCATCTTGTGTCTGATGATAACGATGCCAATATAGGCGTCCGCATGGGACAGGTCTTCGCGCTGGCAAAAGAATTCATGAACATGGAGTTGGACAAGGTCGAAGAGATGCTCGAAAGTCCCTTTCATGAAATGCGAGTTGGCGCGGTCAGCATCATGGACTTTCAGGCACGCAGCAAAAAGACGACCGATGAACAAAAGAAGAAACTGTTCGATCTGTATATCCGCCGCCATGACCGCATCAACACCTGGGATCTGGTGGACCGGTCAGCTCCGTGGGTGGTGGGCAGTTATCTCATGGACAAGCCGCGCAAAGTTTTGTATAAATTGGCGAAGTCAAAGAGAATGGCTGAACGGCGGACAGCGATCGTCAGTACGCTGTTCTTTATTGGCAAAGGTGATGTAGAGGATGCTTTCAAACTTGCGGAACTTATGCTGCATGATAAAGAGGACCTGATCCATAAAGCCAATGGCTGGGCATTGCGTTTTGCTGGCGACAAAGACCGGAAACAGTTGTTGAAGTTTTTAGATAAACATGCTGCCGATATGCCGCGTGTCACGTTGCGGTATGCGATCGAAAAATTCGATAAGAAACAACGTGAGCATTATTTGAGTTTGAAAGACCAGAAATAGGAGTGAGGATGAGCATCTTTTTTGAGATCCATGTCGATGATGTGGGACGTGCGGTGAAGTTTTATCAGTCTGTTTTTGGGTGGAAGATGAGCCGCAACCCAGGTGTGCCCATTGAGTATTACGACTTTGAAACCGGCGACTCACGAGGTGGATTACTGCAACGACCTGTCAAAGCGCCAGCCCCTGGGCAGGGGACCAATGCGTTCATCTGTTCGTTGGAAGTGGATGACTTCGATGCAACTGCTGCGAAGATCCTGTCCCTTGGCGGGCAGGTGGCGTTGGAAAAATTCCCCGTCATTGGCAGGTGCTGGCAGGGATACTTTATTGACACAGAAGGCAATACCTTCGGCATCTTTGAAGTGGATGAAAACGCTGGCAAGTGAGAGCGTATGAATCAATATCTTGTTTTGCTGCGCGGAATTAACGTCGGTGGAAAGAACATTATCAAAATGGCGGATCTGAAAGCCAGTTTTGAGACGATGGGCTTTTCAAATGTCCTGACCTATATTCAAAGCGGAAATGTCGTTTTCCAGTCTGATGAAAAGGACAAAGCAGTCCTGACAACCAAGATCGAAAAGGGACTTTCCAAACAATTTAATTTTGACGCGAAAGTTGTGGTGGTCGCTCAAAAGGAACTAGCTGCCATTGTTAAATCTGCGCCGAAGGGGTTTGGCAAGGAAGAGAAGAAATACAGATATGACGTTATCTTCTTGAAGGAGCCGCTAACACCAAAGGAAGCGATGGAAAGTGTTAGAGTCCGAGAGGGGGTCGATACAGCTCATGCAGGCAAACAGGCGCTTTATTTTTCACGTCTCATCAGCCGGGCTTCACAAAGTTATCTCACGAAGATCATTGGAATGCCGGTTTATCAGAATATGACCATTCGCAATTGGAACACGACCACAAAACTTTTGGCACTCATGGAAGGGCAAAATGGCTAAGACGAATTTTCAATCCATTGACGAATATATTGCGGCTTGCCCGCCAGAGTCGCAAGCCTATTTGCAACAGATACGAAAGTTGATCCACACACTCGTGCCGGATGCAAAAGAGAAGATCAGTTATCAGATGGCAGCCTTTGAACGGAACGGTAAGAACTTGATCCATTTTGCGGGGTGGAAAAAGCATGTATCGCTGTACCCGGTTCCGGCGGGGAGTGAGGCGTTCGAGCGTCAGATCGCAAAATATGCAGGCGGCAAAGGGACGGTCAAATTTCCGCTTGATGAGCCGCTTCCGCTTAAGTTAATTGAAAGAGTCGTCAGGTTACACCTAGCAGTGAATAAAAAACAAACCAAAGGAAAATTAAAATGACAAAGATTACCCCGTTCTTATGGTTCGATACACAAGCCGAAGAGGCGATGAATTTTTACATCTCAATATTTAAGAATTCAAAAATATATAATATCTCACGCGATCCGAATGGCAAGGTC